>Ga0335085_10003248_pt1 | contig 28532 bp, 31 predicted proteins | sample Lox_Sample_45_FD_206712 | JGI IMG/M metagenome (GOLD analysis project Ga0335085, IMG submission 206712) | Soil microbial communities from Loxahatchee National Wildlife Refuge, Florida, United States - Lox_Sample_4.5 | ecosystem: Environmental > Terrestrial > Soil > Wetlands | place: USA... | reverse complement strand
GGGTGCTCAAGGACCGCGCGCAGCTCACCTTCACCGGCGACGTGCTGTTCTCCGCGATCTCGCAGGACGGCAAGCAACTCGCGTATTGGACGCGCCACTGCAAGGGCGCGAGCTGCACGTACGGCGTGTCGGTGCAAGACATCGGTGGCACGACCTCGCGGCAGATCTTCGACGGCGCGACCTCGGCCTACGGCATCGAGTGGAGCCCGGACCGGCGCAACCTGATCGTGGCGGGCTCGATCGACGCCCGCAGCGGGTACTTCCTCCTCTCCGCGCTGGGCGGCCCGCCGCGGTTCCTCACGTCGAGCGCCGCGACGTTCTGGGCCGGAGGGGACTCGCTCCTCGTCGCGCGTCCGTACGGCGCGGGCGATTCCGTGCACTTCGTGCGCGTCTCGTCGCTCGACGGCACCGTGGCCGACAGCATCCGCGTGGCCGGCGCGGGATTCGGCATCACCGGCCTCAGCGTGCAGCCCGCCGGGAAGTGGATCGTGGCGGTGATCATCCAGAAGGGACGCGGCTTCTGGCAGGTGTTCGACCGGCAGGGGAAGGTGGCCGATCACGTGACGAACTCCTGCACGTGTCCGGGGATCATCAGCGGGAGCGCGCTGTTCCTGCAGCGGCAAGGGATCGGCTTCGAGTCGATCGTGCGCGTGGGCCTCGACCGCGAGAGCGGCCGGCTCGCGTCGCACCAGGACACGCTCTACTCGGGTCCGCTCAACGGGTTCTCCGTCACGGCGGATGGCTCGACGATGGTGATCGACGATGGCGCGAGCGATTACTCGGTGTTCGCGCTGGATCTCCCGGAGGCGATGCGCGGCCAATTCCCCGACTCGAGGCGCGTCATGCACTCGAGCACGGGAGTGGACGCCGAGGTCTCGCCCGACGGCAAGCTGTTGCTCGCCGGGCGTCTGGTCACGGGCAGCACGGGGAAGGTCGAGCGGCGCTACTCGATCATGAACTTCGATGGCACGAACGAGCGCCCGCTCGGCGGCGCGGTGCCGCGCGCCGCCGCGTGGACGGACCCCGCGAACGTGATCGTCGCGACGCAGACGCCGGGCGGGCTGCACGCCGCGCTCGTGGATGCGCGCACGGGGGCGATGGGACTCTCGATCGACATCCCTGACTCGACCGCCCGCGCCGTGCACCGCTTCTCCGATGGCTGGGCGTGGATCCCTCCCACGCGCGACCGCGTGGTGCTCCGGCGCGGTGACAAGCTCACGGAGATCGCGAGGCCGAAGGGGGCGGGGCGGATCGACGGCTTCGATGTCGACCGCACCGGCACGCGCATCGTCATGGAATCCTGGAGCGCGACCATGAGCGACAGCATGACCGTGTCGTCGGGCCCGACGCAGGGAGGCGCGCTGGAGCCATGGATCACCCTGCGTCTCGAGGATGGCCGCGCGCGGTTCCTCCCCGACGGCTCGCTCGTGTTCGTCACGTATCCGACCGCGGAGAGCGCGGCGCTCTGGCGGCTGCGCGCGCCCGGGAAGGCCGAGTCGATGGGCACGGTGATGCATCCGCTCGGGTACATCACGGTGAGCGACGATCTCAAGCGCGCGGCGGTGCAAGTGGTCGACTATCACGGCGACGCGTGGCTGAGCAAGGTGGTGCGGCCGTAGCGGGCCGGCGTGCGCGATGAGCTTCGTCTCGACCGATCCCGCGACCGGCGAGCGCATCGCGGTCTACGACGCGATGTCGGAGGCGGCGCTGCGCGATGCGGTGGCCGGCGCGCAGAAGGCGTTCCTCCGGTGGCGCGAGACTCCCATGAAGGAACGCGCGGCGTGCCTGCGGCGGGCGGCGGAGAGGCTGCGCGCCGATGCGCCCGCGCACGCGAAGCTCATGGCGCGCGAGATGGGGAAGCCGGTGAAGGACGGCGTGGCCGAAGTGAACAAGTGCGCCGGCGCGTTCGACTACTACGCCGAGCACGGCGGGCAGTACCTCGCGCGCGAGCGCGTGATGACGGAGGCGCGCGCGAGCTGGATCGACTACGAGCCGCTGGGGCTCGTGCTCGCGGTGATGCCGTGGAACTTCCCCTTCTGGCAGGTGGTGCGCTTCGCGGCGCCCGCGCTCATGGCGGGGAACGGCGCGCTGCTCAAGCACGCCGCCAACGTGCCGGGCTGCGCGATCGCGATCGAACGCGTGTTCTCCGGCGCGGGATTCCCGAATGATCTCTTCCGCACGCTCCTCATCGATCACGCCGCGGCGGACGCGCTGATCGGCGATCCACGCGTGAAGGCGGTGACGCTCACCGGGAGCGAGGCCGCCGGGCGCGCCGTGGCGGCGCGCGCGGGCTCGCTCCTCAAGAAGACGGTGCTCGAGCTCGGCGGGAGCGATCCCTATCTCGTGCTCGCGGATGCCGATCTCGACGTGGCCGCCACCGTCTGCACGCGCGCGCGCCTCGTGAACAACGGGCAGAGCTGCATCGCCGGGAAGCGCTTCATCGTGGTGGACGCCGTGCGCGCGGAATTCGAGAAGCGATTCGTGGAGAAGATGCGGGCCGCGAAGGCGGGCAATCCGCTCGATGAGAAGACGGAGATTGGCCCCATGGCGCGCGCGGACCTGCGCGATGCGCTGCACGCGCAGGTGATGGCGAGCATCGCGAAAGGGGCCAAGCTCCTGTTGGGCGGCACGGTGCCGTCGGGGCCCGGGGCCTTCTACCCGGCCACGGTGATCACCGATGTGGCGCGCGGGATGCCGGCATTCGACGAGGAAGTGTTCGGCCCGGTGGCCGCGATCGTCCCGGTGCGCGACGAGGATGCCGCGGTGGCCGCCGCCAACGACTCCAATTTCGGACTGGGCGGTGCCGTCATCACGCGCGACACGAACCGCGCCGAGCGCATCGCGTCGAAGCTGGAATGCGGCATGGTGTTCATCAACGACAACGTGCGGTCGGATGCGCGCCTCCCGTTCGGCGGCGTGAAGGCCAGCGGGTACGGGCGCGAGCTCGGCGCCCTCGGCATCAAGGAGTTCGTGAACGCGAAGTCGGTGTACCTCACCTGAACGCGGAGACGGGCCCATGCGGTGCACTCGATTCGTGATCGCGTTCGCGCTCGTCGCGGCGTCCGCGTGCGCGGTGTGGGATTCGGCGAAGGGCCTGATCATGCTCAGCGCGGCGATCTCGAAGGAGTTCGGCGGCCAGGACGCGGTCGACCTGAGCGCGCAGGGGCGCCTCACCGTGACGTTCAAGAACAGCGACGCGGCGAACCTGCCGCCCGGCGAGCGGGAGAAGTTCGCGCGGCTCGTGGCCGAGTTCGTCGTCGCGCATTACGCGCGCATCGACAGCGTGAACACGGTGGCGGTGGGATTCAAGTCGGAGCACGGGGCGCTCGGCGTCTCGGTCTCCTCGTCGAGCACGCCGTATGCGTGGAGCGTCCGAGTGCTCCGTGCGGCGCTGGACAGCCTGCCCGCGCGCCCCGACACGGCGAAGCGGCCGTGACGGAGGAGTGAGCGCGCCTGGCGTCTCGCTAGCCTGGCGCGGCGCGCGGGCGTAGCTTCAGCCCCCATATGTCCGCCGCTGATCCGCGACTCGTCGCCGCGCTCGCCGACCGCTACCGCATCGAGCGCGAGCTCGGCGCCGGCGGCATGGCCACTGTCTACCTCGCGCACGACGTGCGCCACGACCGCAAGGTGGCGCTCAAGGTGCTGCGCCCCGAGCTCGCCGCCGTGATCGGCGCCGAGCGATTCCTGGCCGAGATCCACACCACCGCGGCCTTGCAGCAGTCGCACATCCTCCCGCTGTTCGACTCGGGGCAGGCGGAGGGATTCCTGTTCTACGTGATGCCGTACGTGGAGGGAGAGAGCCTGCGCGACCGGCTCAAGCGCGAGCATCAGCTGCCGGTGGACGATGCCGTGCGGCTCGGCAAGGAGATCCTGTCCGCGCTCGACTACGCGCACCGCCACGGCGTGATCCATCGCGACATCAAGCCGGAGAACATCCTCCTGCAGGACGGCCAGGCGCTCGTGGCCGATTTCGGCATCGCGCTCGCGGTGAGTCACGCCGGGGGCAATCGCATGACCGAGACCGGCCTCTCGCTCGGCACGCCGGGATACATGAGCCCCGAGCAGGCCACGGGGGAGCGGACGCTCGACGCCCGCAGCGATGTCTACAGCGTGGCGTGTCTGATCTACGAGATGCTCACGGGCTCGCCGCCGCACACGGGGAACACCGTGCAGGCGGTGATCGCCGCGGTGGTCACGAAGGAACCGGAGCGGCTCTCGGCGCACCGGAAGATGGTGCCGCCGCAGGTGGAGGCCGCGGTGCACAAAGCGCTCGCGAAGCTCCCCGCCGATCGCTTCGCGAGCGCGGACGCGTTCTCGCGGGCGTTGTCGGAGCCGCTGAGCGCACAGGCGGCGGCGATGATGACGGCGGGCTTCGCGCCGGTGCCGGCGGCGCGGTCGCGGCGCCTGACGCTCGGGCTCGGCGCCGCGGCGGCGGTGCTCGCGGTGCTCGCGGCGTGGGGGTGGATGCGCCGCGCGCCCGAACCCACGCTCGAGCGCTACGCGCTCCAGGTCCCGAGCGGCCTCGAGCTCGCTCCGGCCAACTACAACAGCTCGACGGGACGGCTCGCGATCTCGCGTGACGCGCGCCGCCTCGTCTACGTGGGCCGCGGCAAGGCGGGGGCCACGCAACTGATCATCAAGAATCGCGGCGACGTGGAGCCCACGCCGCTCGCGGGCACGGAAGGGGGCTACAATCCGTTCTTCTCCCCCGACGGCCGCTCGGTGGGCTACATCGTGAACGGCAACTCGGTGCGCGTGCTCCCGCTCGAGGGGGGCGCCGCGCTCACGCTCACCGACAAGGCCAACACGAGCGGTGGTTCCTGGGGGGATGACGGCTACATCTATTTCGAGAACGACTCGGGCATCGTGCGCATGCGCTCGGGAGGCGGCACGTGGGAGCAAGTGTACCAGCTCTCGGCCAAGGCGCGCGAGATCGGCGCCGAATTCCCCGAGGTGCTCCCCGGCGCGACGGGGGTGATCTTCCGCGTGCGCGCGGCGGGCCAGAGCCCCGGTGACTTCACGATCGTGGGCATGTCGCTCCCGCACGGCACCCCGAAGGTGCTCACGCGCGGCCTCTGCGCCACCTACGCGAAGAGCGGCCACCTCATCGTGGTCACGAGCGACGGGAAGCTCATCGCGATCCCGTTCGATCCGAAGAAGCTCGAGCTGACGGGTCCGCCCATGGCGCTGTACGAGAATCTGGAGTCGCGGCCGTTCTCGGCGCCCGTCGCGCTGAGCGACGATGGGACGCTCGTGTACGCCACCTCGAGCCAGAGCTCGCAGCGCGACATCGCCTCCGTGAGCCGCGATGGGCTCGCCACCAAGGTGGATCCCGCGTGGGACCCGCAGGGGCAGATCACATCCATCTCGCTCTCGCCCAACGGCAAGCAGCTGGCCGTGACGCTGATGCGCGGCTCGACCCCCGACATCTGGGTGAAGGCGCTGCCCACCGGGCCGTTCGTGCGGATCACCTTCGGCGACAGCGCGTTCACGCGCGCACAGTGGTCGCACGATGGGAAGGACGTCCTGTTCATCGGCGGCCCTGACGTATCGGGGGGCGCGCCGTTCGCGAAGCAGGCGGACGGCATCGGCTCGCTCCGGCTGATCCTCAACACGAAGATGAACTTCGGCGAAGTGCTGCAGAGTCCCGACGGCAAGTGGACGATCCTGCGCCGCGTGCTCGGCGAGACGGGGAACGGCGACATCTTCGCGATGCGTGCGGGGGACACGACCCTCGTGCCGCTGGTGACCACGCCGGCGCGCGAAGGAGAAGTGGCGCTCTCGCCCGACGGCAAGTGGATGGCGTACGTGAGCGATGAGACGGGGCAGTTCGAGGTGTACGTGCGTCCTTTCCCGGCGGTGGCGGCGGCGCGCTGGCAGGTGTCGACGGCGGGGGGACAGCATCCCGTGTGGTCGCATTCCGGGCGCGAGATCTTCTATCGCGACGGGAAGGATTCCCTGGTGGCCGCGCAGATCAGCGTGTCGCCCTCGTTCACGGTATCGGGGCAGAAGGCGCTCTTCTCCCTGGCGCCGTATCCGAACTCGAGTGCGATCGCGGCGTACCAGCCGGCGCTCGATGACAAGCACTTCTACCTCTTGCGCCAGAGCGCCGCGGCGGAGCCGAGCGAGCTCATCGTGACCGAACACTGGTTCAACGAGTTGAGATCGCGTGCGCCGCGGTAGGCGGCGCCAGCCGCGGACGATGGCATGCTCCCATCGCTGACGCTGGACGTCATCGCTGAGCCCGTGGCCATCATCGGTCTTCCGGCGACCGCGCCGCTCCCGGCGTGGACCGCGCAGGCGCGCGCCTTCCTCTGCGTGGCGCGTACGCCCACCGAGCTCTCGGTCGTCGCGGACGCGGCCGTCGTGCCCCCGGAGCTCCGTCCGGCGCGCGCGCACCGCGCGTTCCGCGTGCGTGGCCCGCTCCCGCTGGATCTGGTGGGCATCTTCGCGGCGGTCGCGGATCCGCTCGCGCAGGCGGCGATCCCCATCTTCCCCGTCGCGACCTTCGAGACCGACTACCTGCTCGTCGAGGAGCAGGATCTCGTGCGCGCGACGAGCGTGTTGGTGGCGGCGGGACACGTGGTCGAGGCGGCATGACGCGCCACGTGGCGCTCCTCCGCGCCATCAACGTGGGAGGGAAGGGGCAGATCCGCATGGCGGAGCTGCGCGCGATCTACGAGGCCGCGGGGGCGCGCGATGTCGCCACGTACATCGCGAGCGGCAACGTGCTCTTCTCCGCGCCGGCGGGCGCCCTCCCGGCGATCCGGAAGAAGGTGCACGCGGAGCTGGTGCGGACGCTCGGCGATCGCGCGGCGGCGATGTACCGGACGGCCGCCGAGATGCGGGCGATCGCCGAGAGCGATCCCTTCCGCCGGTTCCGCTCGAAGGAGGGCGTCGGGCGGTACGTGCTCTTCTTCGGCGCGATGCCGAAGATCGAGCTCGCGGTGCCGCACTGGGCCGAGTCGGAAGCGTGCGACGTGTTCGCGCTGCGCGGATTGCACGCGTTCGTCGTGAGCCATCGCAAGAAGACGGGCTACTACGGTTCCCCGAACCGCTACGTGGAAGACGCGATGGGGGTCGTCTCCACGGCACGCAGTTGGAGCACGGTGACGAAGCTCGCCGCGCTCTGTGACTAGCACACAGCCGAGGGACCGCGCATGCCGATGTCGCAGGGAGAACGCCACTACGTGCACCGCACCGGATGGCTCCGCGCGGCCGTGCTGGGGGCGAACGATGGGATCGTGAGCACCGCGAGCCTCGTGCTGGGCGTCGCGGCCTCGCACGCCACGCGCGACAACGTGCTCATCGCGGGAGTAGCGGGGCTGGTCGCCGGCGCGATGTCGATGGCGGCGGGGGAATACGTGTCGGTGAGCTCGCAGGAGGCGACCGAGCGCGCCGATCTCGCGCGCGAGCAGCGCGAGCTCGCGCGCGCGCCGGAAGCGGAGCATCGCGAGCTCTCGGCGATCTACGAGCGGCGTGGGCTGGAACCGAAGCTCGCGGCGCAGGTGGCGAAGCAACTGATGGCGCACGACGCGCTCGGCGCGCACGCCCGCGATGAGCTCGGGATCACCGAAGCGCTGAGCGCGCGGCCCGTGCAAGCGGCCTTCGCGTCGGCGGGGACGTTCGCCGTGGGCGCAGCGCTCCCGCTCCTGACCGTGGTGCTCGCGCCGCGAGCGCAGCTGGAGATCACGGTGGCCGGCGCGTCCCTGGTCTTCCTCGGCTTGCTCGGCGGGCTCGCCGCGCGCGCCGGGGGCGCGGCCGTGAAGGCGGGGATCGTGCGCGTGATGTTCTGGGGGGCGCTGGCCATGGCGCTCACGGCGGCGGTGGGCGCGCTGTTCGGCGCCGTCGTCTGACGATCGACGCGAGGGGATCCGCATGCGCGTGAACCATCTCATGACGGCCGCCGCCACGGCGTTCGCGATCGCGGGGTGCTCGCCGGCGAACGCCCCGGCGCCGAGCTCGCCGCCCGCCCCGACGCTCACCGGTGCGTGGCGCTCGCGCCTCACCGTGCGCGATGGCGCCTGGGCGTCGATGCACGGCCTCGAGTTCCTGTACGCGTTCAATGCCGGGGGGACGATGACGGAGTCGTCCAACTTCGATGAAGCCGCGCCGGTGCCCCCTGCGTATGGTATCTGGAAGGAGACGGCACCGAGCACGTTCGTGGCCAAGTACGTGTACTACAACACGCAGCCCCCGAAGCACGAGCAGGAGCTGCTCGGCGGCGGCGGGTGGACGCCGACGGGGCCGGGCGTGATCACGGAGACGATCACGCTGAGCGCCGACGGGCAGAGCTTCCGTTCGACGATCGAGTACCAGATGTTCGACTCCGCGGGGAAGCCGGCGCCCGGCGGTGGCCACGCCGCGGGGAGCGGCACCCGCATCCAGTTCTGAACGCGCGCCCAGGAGCGACCGTGCCACGCACGCAGAGTCATCCCGCGCTCTATGTCTTCATCGCCCTGCTGTGGTTCGCGGGCGCGGTGGCGTTCGCCGCCACGGGGCAGCTGGCGGCGCTCGCGCCGCCCATCCCGCAGGTCATCTTCGGGTCGCTCACGCTCGCCCTCATCCTGTCGGGGGCGGTGTTGCCCGGATTCCGGGTGTGGCTCGCGGGGATCAACATCCGGCAGATCATCTTCTTCCACGTGACGCGCTTCGTCGGGATCTGGTTCCTGATCCTCGCGGCGCAGGGCGAGCTCCCCCGCGCGTGGGCGATCCCCGCGGGATGGGGAGACACGTTCATCGCGGCGACGGCGCTGCTCATCACGCTCTTCGTGCCCGATCTCCACGCGCACCGCGGCATCGTGATCGGCTGGAACCTGCTCGGCCTGCTCGACCTCCTGTTCGTGGTGGCGACCGCGGCGCGCACGGCCATGGTGGACCGCGCGGGGATGGCGACGCTGATGCATCTCCCGCTCGCGATGGTGCCGCTCTTCTTCGTGCCGCTGCTCATCGCGAGCCACGTGCTGCTCTTCTTCCGCGTGCGGAAGGAGCCCGAGGGCGCCTAGCCCGGCGGCACGGCGCTCGCGGCGGCGCGCGCCAGCTCGACGAGCGCCCAATAAGGCGGGGGATAGCCCTGCCGTTGCTCGAGACCGTGCGCGAGCCGCGTGGTGCGCGCGGCGATCTCGCGCTGGCGATCCGAGAAGGCGGTGTTGCGCAGCGCCGCCGCGGCGCTCATCCCCTCGGGGACCGGCCCCACCGCGCCGAACAGATTCAGCACCACGCTGTACAGCTTGGTGAGCCGGTAGAGCGGGAGCTCGTACCACGCGTAGCGGATCGCATCGCCGCGCGCGGCGCCCTCGAGCATCACGTCGATCACGGCGTTGTCGATGTGGTCGCGGAGGAGCTGCGCCGGATCGCGCCATTCGGCGGCGACCACCAGCTGCGGGTCGTACTCGAGATCGGAGGGTTCCTCGGTCTCGAAGTGCTTCACGCCGAAGGAAGCGAGCCAGCGCCTCAGCCCGAGCGCGGAGATGGTGCTCAGCCCGCCCCAGAGCGTGACCCCTTGGCCGCGGTACGCGGCGGACGCGACCTCGGAGCAGAAGAGCGCCGACGGGTCGTGATAGTCCATCGCGAAGTCGTAGGGGATGTGCGAGCGGCGCGCGCGCGCGAGCATCGCGGCGGCGGCGCGGTGCGGGAGCATCGGATCGCGCGCGATGGCCGGGAGGTCGGCGCGCGGGCGCATCACCATCACCCGCAATTTCTTGTCGGCGAGGTACTGATCGGCGCTCGAAACGGCGACGCCGCGCTCGATGTGCGCTTCGATCACCGACACCTCGTGCGTCGCGGAGTCCACGTAGGCGAGGGCCACGTGCGAGAAGTTCCCGGGATAGTCGTTGCCGCGCGCGATGAGCGCCGACGTCGGATAGCCGCCGCGCGAGACGAGGATGTCGCCCGAGTGGATGGTCACGCCGCGCACGACGGCGGCGGGGGTCGCGGAGGGCGCGTCGGCGGCGACATAGAGCGCGAGCGCGCTGTCCGGATGCTGGATCAGGATCTCCTCCGATGCGGCGCGCGCGCCGTAGAGGGACACGTAGAGGCGGCGCCGCGTGGCCGGCGCGTCGACATCCCATCGCACGCTCTGCGCCTTGATCACCCCGCGGGCGAGCGGGTGCAGCGCGAGGTACTCGCCTTCGTGCGCGGGGCACGCCGCGATGTCCGGCGTGAGCTCGCGGAGGACGGCGTCGAGCGAATCGAACGCGGGGTCGTCCGGGGCACGCACGCGCGCCCCGATCGCGCGGATGCGCGCCGCGGCGGCGGCGATCTCGCGCGCGCTGCGCGGCGCGACGCGCGCGCATCCCTCCGCGCGCGCCGCGGCGAACCGGCCTTCGAGCATCCGCCAGTACGCGTCGCGATCCCACGCGAACGCGCCGCCGTTCGGAGGCGCCGGCGCGGGCACGACTTCCGGCGCCGGGATGCAGAGGAGCGCCCCCGCCGCCAGCGCGCACGCCCCGATGATCGCCACGATCCGCATGCGCGGACTCTACTCGACATCGACCGGCGCGGCCACTCCGCTATGGCGCGCATCGCCGGCATCCCACATACTGGAGCCATGACGGAGCCGGGGACGCGCGCACTTCTCGTGCCGTGGTCCGCGATGACGTTGTTGTCGTGCGTCATCGCGCTGTACGCTGCCCTCGTGCTCTTCGTCCCGCACTTCGGACCGCCGTTCGTCGACGCGCGCCGCGCCGCGATGCCGCTCGCGGTCATCGCGCATCTCACCGGCGGCGCCACGGCGCTCTTCACGGGCGCCTTCCAGCTCAACCCGCGCATCCGCGCGCGCTTCGTGAACGTGCATCGGTGGATGGGACGCACGTACGTCGTCGCGGTGGTGGTCGGCGCGTCGGGCGCGCTCTGGCTCGCGCCGCGCTCGATGGAAGGCGCGGTCACCCACGTGGGATTCGGGATGCTCGCCGTGCTCTGGCTCGGGACGACGCTGCGCGCCTACGCCGCGATCACGCGCGGCGACCGCGCGACGCATCGCCGCTGGATGATCCGCAGCTATGCCCTCACGTTCGCCGCCGTCACCCTTCGCATCATCCTGCCGGCCGAACTCGCCGCCGGCGTGCCTTTCCACGACGCGTACCAGGTGGTCGCCTGGGCGTGCTGGGTCCCCAACCTGATCGTGGCGGAGTGGCTCTTCCTCCGGCCGCGCCAACGGGAGGCGACATCATGAGTCCGATGGACGACCAGACGTTCCACTTGATGCACTTCGACCACCGCAGCGAGGCGGCGGCGTTCGTCGCCGCGATCTCGCGTTTCCTCGAGTCGCCGCGCGGCGCCGGCTACATGGAGCCGCCGGGGGCGGTGCAGATCTGGAGCCACGCCGGCGCGCCGCACGGCACGATCGACGTGTTCCTCACGGCCGATGCCCTCGCCGCCGCGACGGCCGCGTTCGCGCCGGTCATCGGCGCGGGGACGAACCCGGACGTGCCGCTCCCGCCGGATTGCACGCTCCTCATCGGCGCCGAGCGCGCGCCGAACTGGGGACTGGAAGAGGCGGAACGCGTGCTCGGCGCGGGGTGAGCGCGCGCTGAATCCGCGGGCGACCGGGCGACGTACGGTGGGTCGACTCCAGTGAGCCAGGACATGGACGCGATCCTCCGCGACTTCCGCTACGGCGTGCGCTCGCTCGTGAAGCATCCGGGCGTCACGCTCTTCGCCATCACCGCGCTCACACTCGGCATCGGCGCCACCACCACGATGTTCAGCATCGTCTACGGCGCGCTCATCAAGGGGCTCCCGTACGACGACGGCGACCGCATCGTGGAAGTGAGCCGCACGATGCCGGCGCGTCACATGGACCGCATGGACATGCCGTTGAGCGAGTACTTCGATTACCGCGACGCGCAGCACAGCCTCGCGCGCATGGCGGCGTACGACGACGGCACCATGAACGTGAGCGATGGCGCGAGCCTGCCGGAGCGGTACCTCGGCGCATGGACAACGGCGAGCTTCTTCGACGTCATGCACATCAGGCCGCTCCTGGGCCGCACCTTCGCCGCGGGGGAGGACACGCCGCGCGGGGCGAAGGTGGTCGTGATCGGGTACGGACTGTGGGACCGGCGATTCGGCCGGTCGGAGGCGGCGCTCGGCCGCTCGATCCGCGTGAACGGCGAGCCGTTCACGATCGTCGGCGTGATGCCCAAGGAGTTCACGCTCCCCGACAACTGCGATCTGTGGCTCCCGATCCAGGACGATCCGCTCGCGAAGAAGCACGACGAGCAAGTGGGGGTGCAGGTGATCGGCACGCTGGCGCCGGGAGTGAGCCTTCCGCGCGCCGACGCGGAGATGGCGGCGATCGCGAAGACCGAGGCGGTGCGCTACAAGGAGTTCGATGAGGGATTGGGCGCGACCGCGATGAGCTACGTGAAGTCGGAGATCGGGCCGCAACCGATCAAGCTCCTCTGGGCGATGCTGTTCGCCGTCTTCTTCGTGCTCCTCATCGCGTGCGCGAACGTGGCGAACCTGCTCATCGAGCGGGCGGCGCATCGCAGCAAGGAGGTCAGCATCCGGGCCGCGCTGGGCGCCACGCGCGGGGCGGTGGTGCGGCAGTTCCTGATCGAGGCGCTCATGCTCGCGGCGGCGGGCGCGCTGCTCGGCACGGGGGTCGCGTACTTCGGCGTCCGCATCTTCAACACCTACCTCGTGGACGCGCAGCCGCCGTCGTGGATCGACATCGGGCTCCATCCTCCCGTGCTGGCGTTCGTGATCGCGCTCGCGCTCATCGCGACGCTCCTCTCGGGGGCGCTCCCGGCGGTGCAGTCGTCGCGCACGGACATCAACGAGGTGCTGAAGGATGAGTCGCGCGGCTCGTCGAGCCTGCGCATCGGCTTCGTGAGCCGCGCGCTGGTGGTCGCGGAGCTCGCGCTGTCGTGCGGCCTGCTGGTGGCGTCGGGGCTCATGATCAAGAGCGTGACGAACCTGCAGCGGATGGACCCGGGGTTCCGCACCGCGAACATCTTCACGGCGCGCGTCGGATTCCCATCCGCGTACACCGACACGGCGATGCAGGCGCACTTCTACGATCTGCTGCGCGACCGGCTGGCGGCGCTCCCCGGCGTGCAAGGGGCGACGATGACGTCGGCGCTGCCCGGCATCGGGAACGACGAGGGCACGCTCGCGATCGAAGGGGCGTCCTACGCGACCGCGAACGACATGCCGCGCGTGCGCTTCACGTCGGTGGCGCCCGACTACTTCCAGACCTTCGGGATCGCCGGGCTGCGCGGGCGCCTGCTCGATGCGACGGACCGGCTGGGAGGGAATCCGGTGGTGGTCGTGAACGAGGCGTTCGCGAACAAGTACTTCCCGGGCGTGGATCCGATCGGGCACCGTCTGCGGCAGGGAGGACCCCAGAGCACGTTCCCGTGGATGACCATCGTCGGCATCGTGCCCACCGTCTATACCGGCGACACGGAGGAGCCGCGCGCGCCGATGTACTACGTGCCGCTCGCGCAGCATCACGAGCGGTTCGTGAGCATGGCCGTGCGCACGGCCTCGTCGCCGATGTCGCTCACCTCGCCGGTGCGCGAGATCGTCGCGCAGCTGCAGCCCGACCTCCCGATCTATCGCGTGAACTCCATGGAGAGGGCGTTCGCGCAGCCCACGTGGTTCATCCGCGTGTTCGGCGCGATGTTCATGATCTTCGGCGCGATCGCGCTCTTCCTGGCGTCGGTCGGCCTCTACGCCGTGATGAGCTTCTCGGTGAGCCGGCGCACGCGCGAAGTGGGGATCCGCATGGCGCTCGGCGCGCAGGGGGCGCAGGTGCTGGGGCTGATCTTCCGCCAGGGGCTGTGGCAGCTCGGCATCGGCATCCCGCTCGGCCTCGGCCTGGCCGTGATCATCGCGTCGGGCTCGCAGGTGCTCCTGTTCGACGTGCGGCCGCTGGATCCGGCGATCTATGGCGGCGTGGTGGTGGTGCTCACGCTCGTGGGACTCGCCGCCTGCTTCGTGCCCGCGCGGCGCGCGACGCGCGTGGACCCGATCGTGGCGCTGCACGCGGACTAGCCGCGCCGCGGTGTTGACGCCCGCGCGCGCGGCTCGCTAGTTGAAGGGCATGGACAAGGTCGTGGTGATCACCGGCGCGAGCAGCGGCATCGGCGCCGCGCTCGCGGAAGCGGCCGCGGCGCGTGGAGCGCGCGTGGTGCTCGTGGCGCGGCGCGAGCACGAGCTGAAGGAGGTCGCGGCGCGATGCCGCGGCAACGCCGCCATCGTGGTGGCCGACGTGACCATCCGCGCCGACGTGCGGCGCGCCGTCGCCGAGGCGATCCAGCGATTCGGGCGCATCGACGTGTGGGTCAACAACGCGGGGCGGGGGATCTCGCGGCTCCCCTCGGAGCTCACCGACGCCGATATCGATCTCATGATGAGCGTGAACGTGAAGAGCGCGATGTACGGGATGCAGGAGGTGCTCCCGCACTTCCGCGAGCGCGGGGCGGGGCAGGTGATCAACGTGTCGTCGATGCTCGGACGCATCCCGTACGCGCTCCCGCGCTCGGCCTACAGCGCCGCGAAGCACTTCCTCAACGCGCTCACCGCGAACTTCCGCATGGAAGTCCAGGCGCGATTCCCGGGGATCCGCTTCACGATCGTGTCGCCCGGCGTGGTCTACACGGACTTCGGGCTGCACGCGCTGCACGGCGGGCACGACTCGCGGAACCTCCCGGGGGGGCAGGATGTGGGCGTGGTCGCGGACGCGATCGTGGATGCCATCGAGAGCGGCGCCGAGGAGGTATACACGCTCCCCGGCGCGCGCGAGCGCGTGGTGGACTACTACGCCGCGCTCGGCGCCTCGTGAACATGCGCCGGTTCGGCCGCCTGCTCGCTGCGCTCGGCCTCGCGCTCGGCATCGCGACGGGCCTCAGCGTGCTCGTGCCGGCGGGAGTGCTGCGGCTCCCGTGGGTCGTCGGCCTCGCGCTCGTCAAGCTCGCGTTCGCGAGCTCCCTCGCGCTCATCGCCGCAGGCGCCGTGCTGCAGCGCGCCGCGCTCCGTCGCGCCGACCAGCCGCGCGAATTGCCCCGTTAGCGCGTCGGGACCGGCGGCGGCTTGCGCGTGAGCGTGACGCGCGCGAACGGCTTGCGCACGCCCGTGGCGTTCTCGTTGTCCATCCGCCACGTCCACGTGTCGAGGGTCGGCCCCGGTGCGAACGTGGTGTGGAACGAGCTCCCGTCGTGATACTTGAACACGAACGCGATCTCCTTGCCCCCCGCCGGCGCGCGCCCGATCGATTCGTCGGTGATGCTGCCGTACACGTCCAGCCAGACGCACGTGTACTGCCGGGCCGTGCCATCCCACGCCACGTAGACCGTCGCCTCGTACGTCGGGCTCCCGTCCGCGTTCAGGTCGCGGGAGACCTCGTGGATGCGGAGGTATTGATGCGCGATCACCCACTCCACGGAGACGTCGTGCGTCGTCTCCTTGCCGCGCATCATCCCCTGCAGCGTCCATTCCCCCACGAACTTGTCGAGGAGGGTGTCGCGGAAGGTGGGCTGCTGCGCGGCGAGCGGCGCCGCGCCGAGCGCGACGCCGAGCACGGCGAACCAGGCGCGCGCTCTCACATCGCCCCCAACCGCCCGACGCCGCTGAGCGCGAGCCACACCTTCGCGCGCGTGGAGTCGACGCTCATGTTCCGCACGATCGCGCCCTTCGTGGGGATGGCGACGCTCTCCATCTTCTCGGTGGCGGGATCGAAGATCACGATGTTGCCGCTGGTCGTCTCGTCGTAGTAGATGCGCCCGTCGGGCGCGATCGCGATCCCATAGGGGCCGCATCCGGCGCCACCAAGGCTCAGGAACTCGCGCACGTTGCCCGTGGCGGGATCGAGGCGGCCGAGGTAGCCGCGCGCGTTGTCGGTATACCACACGATCCCCTTGGGATCCACCGCGAGCCGCCGCGGATGCGCGCCGCTCGGGAGGGTGAACTCCGTGAGCTTGGCGTTGGACGGATCGATGCGCGCGATGCGGTTCCCGCCCAGCTCCGCCAGGTAGAGCATCTTGTCCGGTCCGTTCACGAGGCCGTAGGGGAGCGAGTGCGGCGTCGGCAGCGTGTCGAGGAGCACGGCGCCGGTCCGCGGGTTCAGCCAGCCATAGAGGTTCGAGCCCTGCACGGTGAACCACAGCAGGCCGCCATTCCAGGCGGGCGTGTGCGGGTCGCGCGCGGCCGATGGGAGTTTGAATTCCTTGATCTGGCCCGTCGCGGGATCGAGCCGGCCGATGTTGCCGCGCGCGTTCCCGGTATACCAGATCATGCCGTCGGGGGCGACGATGATCCCGTGCGGGCCGGACTTGGGCGTGGGCGTGGGATAATCGGTGACCTTCCCGGTGGTGGGATCGAGCCGACCGATGAAGCTGTTGCGCTGGTCGGTGTACCAGACGCTGCCGTCCTTGGCGACGGCCACGTCGTGCGGGAAGGCGCCGCTCCGCGGGAGCGGGTACTCCGTGATGGTCGCGCCCTGCAGCGCGAGCGCCGCGAGGGCGAGTGCGAGCATGCGAGCGATCATAGTGAAGTTCCCATCGTGGTCAACATTCCATCTTGCCTCGCGCGAGGCGTGAGCGCCAGGCATGCTGGCGCACGATTCGGTGTTTCCCCTACAGCGCGCGCCCGGCACGGACCGCAAATTCACTCGTCCCCTTCCCGAGCGTACGCATGGCGTTCCGATCCGGCGTCTACATCGTGCCCACCAACCGCTGGTACATCGAGCGGACCGTGTGGCTCATCGCGGGGTTCGTCCTCATCACCGGCACCACGCTGGCCTGGCTCGTCGATCCACGATTCGCGTTCCTGATCATCGCGACCGGTGTCTCCTCCATCGTGGTCGCGCTCACCGGCTTCTGCATCGTCGGGAACGTGCTGCACCGGCTCGGATTCCCCGCGGCGCTCGGCACGAAGGAATCGACGCCGGGGCGGTTCTACTTCATGCAGACCGACGCGTGGTACCTCGAGCGTCGCATCTACATCGCCGTCGGGATCAACATCTCGATCGCCTCGGTGCTCTCGATGGTGTGGACGCCGTGGTGGCTCGCGTTCACCGGCTTCGTGGGGGTCGCGATGGTATGGTTCGCGGCGACGGGCTTCTGCATCATGGCGAACGGGCTCTACTGGCTCGGCGCGGAGCCGCGGCTCGCGCCGGTCCTGCGCGAGAGCTGCCCGGTGACGCAGACGACGCTGCAGACCTGAACCGGCGCGCGCCGGGAGCAGTTAGCTTTCGGCGTGCCGGAGTTCCACGATCATTTCTCCACGCGCGCGGCGGATTACGCGGTCTATCGGCCGTCGTATCCGCCGGCGCTGATCGCCTCCCTCGCGCAGCTCGCCCCGGCACGCGAATTGGCGTGGGATGCGGGCACGGGGAACGGGCAGGCGGCGGTGATGCTCGCCGCGCACGTCGCGCGCGTCGTCGCCACGGATGCGAGCGCCGAGCAGATCCAGCGCGCGCAGCCCAACGCGAAGGTCTCGTATCGCGTGGCGCGCGAAGGGGACTCCGGGCTCGACGCGAACAGCGTGGACCTCGCGACGGTGGCGCAGGCGCTCCACTGGTTCGACGCGGAGCGCTACTACGCCGAGGCCCGGCGCGTGCTCAAGCCGCGCGGCGTGTGCGCGGTCTGGACCTACGGCATGCCCTCGATCGACGCCGAGACGGACGCCGCGTGGGGGCGCGTGCACGAGCGGGAGATCCATCGCTTCTGGCCCCCCGAGCGCAAGCACGTGGACGCGATGTACCTCGACCTCCCGTTCCCGTTCGAGGAGATCGCGCACGAGCCCTGGCAGATGGCGGCGAGCCTGACGCGAGAGCAATTCCTCGGCTACGTGGGCACGTGGAGCGCGGTGTCGCGCGCGCGGGAGAGCACGGGAGCGGATCCGGTCGCCGCCATGCGCGCGGCGCTGGATGCCGTGTGGAGTGCGGATCCCGAGGAAGTGCGGACGGTTAGGTGGCCGATCGGGCTCCGCGTGGGAAGAAAGGTCAACTGACGATGGTCGACCATCGACGAGGCATGACAACTGTTCCTGTTGGTTCGGTGCACGCGAGCGGCGCAATCTCCGCCGGGGGGCGCACCGTCACTCGCCGTGCGCGCTGAGTGACACCATCAGTCGTCATGCCTCGTCGATGGTCGACCATCGTCAGTTCGCGGTTGTCGGGATATGATTGTGCGCGCCTCAACCATTCCGGAGCATCGCATGCCCGCTCGCCGTGATTTCCTCGCGACGCTCGCCTCCGTGGCCGGGCTCGCGGCCATCGACCTCGCCCGTCCCGTGGAAGCGCTCGCCGAATCCAACTCGAGCGCGTGGGACATGGCGTGGCTCGACCAGCTCAAGGGGAAGAACCGCCAGGTCTTCGACATCGCGCATCTCGACAAGGCGCTCCTCGTGCCGACCAACTATCTCGACGCGGCGCAGGAGGTGTATGGGTACTCGTATCCGGACGTCAACGCCGTCATCGGGATCGCGGGGGCGGGATTCCCGATCAACGCGGGGGATGCGCTGTACGCGAAGTACGAGATCGGGAGGCGGTGGGAAGTGAAGGACCCCGCCACGGGACAGTGGGCCACCAAGAACATCTTCCTCGAGGGGACGCCGATGCGGAACAAGGTGATCGGCGTGAAGCCGCTCATGGCGCGCGGCGCGATCTTCTGGCAGTGCAACAACGCGCTGAACGGGATCACGGCGGAGATCGCCGCCGACACGAAGCAGCCGTTCGATCAGCTGAAGGCGGAGCTCGTGGCCGGCTTGAATCCCGGCGTGAAGGTGGTGGTGGCGCACACGTACATGATCGGACAGGCGCAGCAGCACGGCTGCACGTACGAGCAGGTCTAGGAGTCCGCGCATGACGACCGCTCGCGACACCGCCGGCATCCGCTTCCCGCCGCCCCTCATCACGCTGGCGTGCGTGCTGATCGGCATCGCGCTGCAACGCCTGGCGCCGATGCCGGTGGTCCCGGAAGACATCCGCGGGGTGGCGCGCGACGCAGGCTGGGCGATCGTCGTCCTCGGGATCGCGCTCGGCGGCTGGGCCGTGGGCCTGTTCCGGATGGCGAAGACGACGCCGAACCCGCTACGTCCGACCACGGCGCTCGTGATCCGCGGCCCGTACACCTTCACGCGGAATCCGATGTATCTGGGCTTCGCGATCATCCTCGTGGGGATCGCGCTCGTCGCGAACAATCTCTGGATCCTCCTCATGGTGATCCCGGACGTGGTCGGCACACGCCTGATGGCGATCGACCAGGAGGAGCGCTACATGAGCGCGAAGTTCGGCGCGCCGTACGACGAGTACCGCGCGCGCGTGCGGCGCTGGCTGTAGCGCGCTACGGGCGGAGGAGGAGCTTCCCCGTCGTCTTGCGCCCCTCGAGATCGCGGTGCGCTTGCGCCGCCTCGCCGAGTGGATGCTCGCGATCGATGCGCAGCCGGAGCTCGCCGCGCACGATCATGCCGAGCACATCGCCGGCGCGCTGCTCGAGCTCCTCGCGCGTCGCGATGTAGTGCGCGAGCACGGGGCGGGTGAGGAACAGTGAACCCTTCTGATTGAGGATCATCGGATCGAAGGGCGCCACGGGCCCGCTCGCGCCGCCGAAGAGCACCATCATCCCGCGCGGTCGCAGCACGTTCAGGCCGCCCGTGAAGGTGTCCTTCCCCACGCCGTCGTAGACCACGTGCACGCCTTTGCCGTCCATGAGGCGGCGCACCGCGGGGGCGAAGTCCTCGCGCGTGTAGATCACCACCTCGTCGGCGCCCGCGTCGCGCGCGAGCGCCGCCTTCTCGTCGGTACCCACGGTCCCGATCACGTGCGCGCCGAGCCGCTTCGCCATCTGCACGAGGAGGAGACCGACGCCCCCCGCCGCTGCGTGCACGAGCGCCGTCTCCCCCGCGGCAAGCGGATACGTGCTGCGCGTGAGATAGTGCGCGGTCATCCCCTGGAGCATCGCGGCCGCCGCGTCGCGCGTGGCGAGCTGGTCGGGGATCTTCACCAGGCGGCTCGCGGGCACGGTCGCGTACTCGGCGTACGCGCCGAGGCCGCCGGTGTACGCCACGCGATCGCCGACGCGGACGGTCTTCGCATCCTTGCCGACCGCTTCGACCACGCCGGACGCTTCTTGTCCCGGAATGAACGGGAGCGCGGCCGGATAGCGCCCCTCGCGGAAATAGATGTCGATGAAGTTGACGCCGATCGCTTCGATCTTCACGAGCGCTTCGTGCGCCTCGAGGACGGGCTTGTCGATCTCGCGCAGCGTGAGCTGCTCGGGGCCGCCTGTCCGCCCCACCACGATCGCGCGCACGCTAGTCGAACTCCACGTTCGATTTCGCCTGGTCCGCGGTCACGCGTCCGATCGTGATGTCGGCGCGCGCGTAGCTCTCGCCCTTCACCGGCGCGCCGGCGATGCGGCGCAAATAGGTGATCTGGCCGGTGTGCGCGAGTGCATCGGCGATCGGGCCTTGGAACAGGATGTCGGGACCGCGGCCGAGCGGCTCGCCGCCCGCGAGGTAGTCATCGAACGCCTTGAGCGCGGCGAAGAAGCGCGCGGAGTCGGCGTCCCAAGTGGTGGGCTCCGTGTTCTGCCATACGTGGCGGCCCCGCGCGAGATGGAGCGCCCAGTCGAACAGGTCGCACATGTGCGCGAGGATCTGTCCCGCGCTGCGGCTGGTGGGACTGCCGCGCACGTCGGAGAAGCCGGGTGGCGCGCCGCGCAGCGCCTTCGCGGCGCGGTAGGCGAGGGTCGCCACCGTGTGACGCAGGAGCGAGCGATCGTCGGGCATGGAGCAAAGCTCTTCGGCACGGCGGCGAGGCGCCAGTCGGGGTTCCCCCGAATCCGGCGCGCGTGCAGTTGCGTATTCTTCATCGACCCCATACTGCGAGGGAATCGTGACGAGCCCGACGCCGGAAGGACCGACGCACACGGAGACGCATCGCGTGGAAGGATCCGATCTCGTGGCGCGCATCCGGGAGATCGTGCGCGAAGGCAACGCGCGGAAGGTGATCGTGAAGGGAGAGGATGGGCACACGGTGATGGAGATCCCGCTCACGATGGGCGTGGTCGGCGCGGCGCTGCTGCCGCTGTGGGTGGCGCTCGGCGCGATCGGCGCGCTCGCGATGCGGTACACGATCGTGGTCGAGAAGCGCGCGCCCTGATGACGAGGCGCGACGGGGCGCGCGCGACGGACGTGCGCGCGACGCTCGACGGGATCCGGCGGCTGGTGCAGGCGCTGCGCACGAGCGCGCGGCGCGCGCACGACGCGTCGGGGCTCGGTGCGGCGGAGCTTTATCTGTTGCACGCGCTCGCCGACGGCGGGCCGGCCGCGTCACTGAACGCGCTGGCCGAGCGGACCTTCACCGATCAGAGCACGGCGTCCCCGGTGGTGGAGCGACTGCGCCGCCGGCGGCTCCTGCAGCGCGTCCGCTCGGAGCGCGACGCCCGGCGCGTGGAGATCCGGATCACCGCCGCGGGGCGGGCCGCGCTCGCGCGCGCGGCGCCGCCCCCGCAGGTCGCGCTCATTCGCGCGATCCGCGCGATCCCCCCCGCGGACCGCGCGCGCCTCGCGCGCGGCCTGCGGAGTCTCGTGGCCGCGATCGGCCCCCGCGAGCGGGCGGTGATGTTCTTCGAGAACGCACCGCGGCGCGGGGGCGGGCGGCGCCGAAGCTAGTCGGCGGAGCCCGTGAGCGAGGAGGCGCCGGCGATGATCACGAACTGATCGTTGCGATTCTCGGCGCGCGATGCGTCATCGGTGCCGTTCGCGACCGGGCGCTCCTTGCCGTAGCTGATGATCTCGACGCGGTCCGCGGCGATGCCGTGGTCCACGAGGTACCGTTTGGCCGCGGCCGCGCGGCTCTCGCCGAGCGCGAGGTTGTACTCCTCCGAGCCGCGATCATCGCAGTTGCCCGCGATCTGTACGCGCAGCGCCTGGTCCTGCTGGAGGATCGGGATCTTGGCGTCGAGCACGGCGCGGTCGCTGTCGGAGAGGATGGCGCGGTCGAAGGAGAAGAAGGTCATGCGGGCGATGAGCTCCTTCTCATCGGCGACGGCCTTCGCGCGCTTGGCCTCTCGGCTATGCTCGTCGTTGGCCATGCGCGCGAGGACGACGGAATCCTCCCAGGCGGTGGAGTGCTTCTTGGCCACGGGCGCGGGGGCGGGGGCGACGGCGACCTGCGGGGGGGCGTGGTGCGAGCACGCCGCGGCGACGAGCGTGCCAGCGGCGAGGAGACGGGTGAGCACGGGGGTGAGCGACGGCGGGCGCATTGCGAACGATCCTCCGTTCCCCGGGAGGGGGATGCGGGTGCGCCCCCGGGGCGGGCGCATCCCGTAATTGTATTGATACGCATGGAATACCCATGGGCGTTGGCGGGGGTCCGCCGCCGCGGGGCCGTCGCGTGGGCCCATCGCCTCGGGCCAGGGTGGCCGGGCTGTACGCCCGTGCGCCTTTCCCTGACACGTTCACGGCCCTTTCTCCCGATGCGCCGGCGCGCGCCGCGCGCAATGCTGCGGTGCACGCATCCATCTACCGCCGTGAGGGAGGGGTCCCATGCGCCCGATCTTGATCGTGCACGCGAGCCAGTACGGGCAGACCGAGAAGATCGCGGACCGGATCGCGAGCGGCTTGCACGCGGAGGGGGTGGACGGCGTCGTCATGGCCGCCCGCGCGGTCCCCGTCACGATCGATCTCACCGCGTTCTCCGGGGTGATCGTCGCCGCGCCGGTGATCATGCAAGCGCATCCGAAGGCGGCGCGCCGCTTCGTCGTCGCGCACCGGGTGATGCTCGACAAGCGCCCGACGGCGTTCGTCTCGGTGAGCGGCTCGGCCGCGGGGAAGGAGCTTCGTCACGCGCTCGCCTGCGAACGGATGATCGAGAAGTTCTTGCAACGGACCGACTGGCAGCCCACGCGCACCGCGAGCTTCGCCGGCGCGTACTCATACACGAAGTACCGCCCGCTCGTGAAGTGGATGATGCGGTGGATCGCCAAGCGAGAGGGGGCGCCCACCGACACCTCGCGCGACTACGAGTTCACCGATTGGAACGCGGTGGACATGTTCGCGATCGATTTCGCGGCGCTCGTGCGCGAGTCGGAGGGGGAGCCGAGCCGGCGCATGAGCGTCATGCGCGCCACGCCGCGCTCCGTGGTGACTTCCGGCCGTTGACATCGCGAGCAGGACTCGCGAGTACGGCGGGGGGCTCTTACTTTGGGGTGGGTCCGACACGGATCCGACAACCCCGAAAGGAGAGACAATGCCCCCGCAATTCGATCGCCTGCTCTCGATCGCCCTCATCGCGACCGTCGCCGCCTGCGCCGGCGGCAGCAAGGACCAGACGACCTCGACACCCGCCGCTCCGCCGGCGGCGCCCCCGGCTGCGCCGGCGGCCGCGCCGGCCGCTGCACCCGGCGCTGCGCCCGCTGCAGCTCCTGCCGCCGCGCCCGCCGCGGCCCCGACGACGGGCGCCGCCGGCGAACAGCAGTTCGCCACCTGCGCCGTCTGCCATCAGGCGACGGGGCTCGGCATGCCCAACACCTTCCCGCCGCTCGCGGGCTCCGAATACGTGAACGGCGTGCCGCTCCGGCACATCGCGATCGTGCTGCACGGCCTCACGGGCCCGGTGACGGTGAAGGGGCAGGCGTTCAACAGCACGATGGCGCCGCTCGGCACGATGAGCGACGACGACATCGCCGCGGCGATCAACTACGAGCGCTCGTCATGGGGGAACAACGGCGTGCACGTGACGGCCGCGCAGGTGGAGGAAGTCCGGAAGAAGACCGCGGCGCGCACGACGCCGTGGACGATCCCCGAGTTGAACGCGCTGAAGTAGCGGGTATCTGCCCTCGGCCACACGGGGAGCTCGCGCCGGCGGCGTGGGCTCCCCGTTCTGCATCGGCGACTACGACGGCAACCGCGACTACGACTGCAACCGCGACTGACGATGGTCGACCATCGACGAGGCATGACAACTGTTACTATTGGTTCGGGGCCCGTCACCGGCGCGATGTCCGCCGCCTGGCGCGCCGCAACTTGCCGCGCGCTTTGAGTGATGACATCAGTTGTCATGCCTTGTCGATGGCCGACCATCGTTCGTTGACATGGACTCCGCCGTCAGCCTGAAGCTCGCGATCTACGAATTCACCGCCGAGCACGCGCGCGTGCCGGCGGTATCCGAGCTCGCGCCGCTCCTCGGCCTGCCAGCGGCCGAAGTACGAGCCGGCTACCAGCGCCTCTTCTCCGATCGCGTGCTGGTGCTCGAGCCGGATGGCGAGACGATCCGCATGGCGCCCCCCTTCTCCGGCGTGCCCACGCAGCATGTCGTGGTGTCGGGAGGGAAGACGTTCTACGCGAATTGCGCGTGGGACAGCTTCGGCATCCTCGCGGCGCTACACGCCGACGGGGAAGTCCGCACGCGCTGCGAGCAGACGCGCGAACCGATCACGATCCGTGTCACGCGCGAGGGGCCGGCGCCCGTGGCGTGTGTCGCGCATTTCGCGGTGCCGGCGGCGCAGTGGTGGCAGGACATCGTCTTCACGTGAAGCACGATGCTCTTCTTCCGGTCGGAAGAACGAGTGCGGGAATGGTGCGCGGCGCACGGCACGCCGGTGCGTCCGATCGTGACGCTCCCGCAGCTCTGGGCGCTCAGCACCGCGTGGTACGCGAACCGGCTGAGCCCGGACGCGCGGCGCCCGAAGCCGGCGGAGATGACCGGGATCTTCGAGCGCATCGGCCTCACCGGCGCGTTCTGGGATCCGAGTTCGGATTCCTTCAAGTGACCGGCGTGCGCGCGTGAAGACGCTGTCCAAGAGCGACTTCAAGGCCGCGCGCACCTGCGGCACCAAGCTGTATTACAAGGAGCTCGGCTATCCGACCCTCGAGGACGAGAGCGAGCTCCTCGAGCTGCTGGCCGATGGTGGGTACATGGTCGAGCACCTCGCGAAGCTCCTGTACCCGGAGGGGATCGCGCTGGAGTACGCGGGCGCGAGCGAGGAGGCCGCGCGCGAGACGATGCGGCATCTGGAGGCCGAGACCGTCACGCTCTTCGAGGCCACGCTCCTGTCGGGAGCCAAGCTCGCGCGCGCCGACATCCTCGTGAAGCTCGCGAATCGGTTCGAGCTCATCGAGGTGAAGGCGAAATCGTACGACCCGGCGGAAGCGCCGGATGGGCAAGGCGGCGCACTCCCGCGCAACAAGAACGGGACGATCCCCTCCGCTTGGCGGGAGTACGTGGAGGATGTCGCGTTTCAAGTGATGGTGCTCCGCGAGCTCTTCCCCGATGCGGAGATCGTGCCGTACCTGATGCTGGTCGACAAGACGCGATCGACGACGATCGACGCGATGTACCAGCTGTTCGATCTGCGCCGCGAGCGCGACGCGCTGGACCGCGACCGGGTGACCGTCGCCTTCACGGATCGCGACGGAGCGCTGGCACGCATCCGGGAGGGGGACCACTTCCTCGCCCGCGTGGACGTCGCGCATGAGGTCGACCTCGTCGCCGCGGAAGTGGCGAGAGAGGCCGAGCGGTTCGTCCGCTCGTTGGTCCCCGAGCTCACGCGGCTCCCGCCGGAGATCGGCATCAAGTGCCGCGGCTGCGAGTACCGCGTGGATCCCGACGCGCGCCCGAACGGGTTCCTCGAGTGCTGGGGCGATCGCGCGTGGCCGGCGCCGCACGTCCTCGACCTGATGCAGCTGCGAGCGGGCGCCATCGGGGACTACGTGCAGGCGCGCATCGATGCGGGGGAGTGCGCTCTCGTCGATCTCGATCCCGCGCGATTCGTGAAGAAGGGCGGTCAGGCGAGCGAGATGAACCTGCGCCAGCGGGATCAGGTGATCTGCGCGCGCGAGAACAGGGCGCTGGTGCGTGGAGAGCTCGGCGCGGCCCTTCGCGCGTTCGCGTATCCGCTGCGATTCATCGACTTCGAGACGTCCGCGCTCTGCGTGCCGTATCACGCCGAGATGCGCCCCTACGAGACCGTGGCCTTCCAGTGGAGTTGCCACACGATCGACGTGCCCGGCGGCCCGATGCGGCACCGGGAGTGGATCAACACGGACGTGGCGTTCCCGAATTTCGAGTTCGCCCGCAGTCTGCTGAACGAGATCGGCGGCGGGGCGGGCTCCGTGTTCATGTGGCACCCGCACGAGCGGACCGTGCTCAGCGCGGTCGCCCGGCAAATGGATGCGCGCGGCGAGCGCGACACCGCGCTGGCCGACGGTCTCGCCGCGCTCATCGCCGGTCTCCACGACCAGAAGCAGCTGTGCATCGAACACTATCTGCATCCCGGCATGGGAGGCTCGGCTTCGATCAAGCGCGTGCTCGATGCGATCTGGCGCACCGATCCGGAGCTGCGCGCCGAGTTCGCGGAGTACGCGCAGGGAGGTGCGAGCCCTTACGAGTCGCTCCCGCCGATGGTGGTCGATGGCGAGGAGATGCGAGTGGCGGAGGGGGCCGCGGCGATGCGCGCGTACCAGTGGATGCTCTACGGGCCAGCGCGGCACGATCCGGAGGCGCGCGCGGCCCTGCGCGGTCTCCTGCTGCGATATTGCAAGCTGGACACCGCGGCCATGGTCATGATCTGGAAGCATTGGCTGCGCATCACGGCCTAGACCTCAGCTCGCTCGCCCCCATGCCCGATCGCTCGCGCACGTTCACGTGGCACGATCCCGCCCTCTACAAGAAGGGCTACGAGCTCTCCGGCCTCGAGTTCCTCCGCGCCATCATGCGGAAGGAGCTCCCCACGCCCCCGTTCGCCGAGACACTCGGGATAGTCGGCGTGTCGGCCGATGAGGGACATGTGGTCTTCGAGATGACCGTCGCCGAGTTCCACTTCAGTCCGCTGATGACGGTGCATGGGGGGATCACCGCCACGTTGCTGGACACGGTGATGGGTTGCGCGGTGCAGTCGACGCTCAAGTCCGGTGGCGGCTACACCACCACCGACCTGCACATCCGCTACGTGCGTCCCGTGGGGCTCGAAAGCGGCACGTTGCGCGCGGAGGGGAGGGTGGTGCATCGCGGCGCGCGGACGGCCACGGCGGAGGGGACGGTGGTGGACGCGCGCGGCCGCCCCGTCGCGTTCGGCACGACGGGGTGCCTCATCCTCGACAAGTGAGGCGCGCGCCGGCCCGCCGCTAGCGGCCGGGCCACCAATTCCACCGGCCGGCCAGGTGCATCAGGGCCGGCACGATCACCATCCGGATCACGGTCGCGTCCACGAGCACCGCGGCGGCGAGCCCGAAGCCGAGCACCTGCACCACGAACACGCGCGCGAAGGCGAACGCGCCGAACACGAGGATCATGATGAGCGCGGCGCTCGTGATCACCCCCGCGCTCGCGCTCAATCCTTCCGCGATGGCCCGCGCGTCGTCGCCCGTGGCGTCGACGCGCTCCTTGATGCGCGACAGGAGGAACACCTCGTAGTCCATGCTGAGGCCGAAGGTGATCGCGAACACGAGCACCGGGACGACGCCGAAGATCGCCTCGCTCGCGCCGTCCAATCCGAACACGCGGCTCCCATGTCCGAGCTGGAAGACCCACACGATCGCGCCGAAGCTCGCGGCCACGGAGAGCAGGTTCATCGCGAGCGCTTTCACGGGCACGAGGGCGCTGCGGAAAGCGAGGCCGAGCATCGCCGCCGTCACGGCGAGGATGAGCGCGATCAGCACCGGGAATCGGCTCATGAGGCGGTCCTGCAGATCGAGCGACCCGGCGGCGAACCCACCCACGGCGATCGATGCGCGCGCGAGCCCCTGCGGCCGCGCCGCGGCGATATCGCGCACCTCGCGGACGATCCCCATCGCGCTGAATGGGGAGACGGAATCCGCGAGGACGACCTCCAACAGCGCGATGCGCCCGTCCACGCTCAGATAGCGCTCGAGGAAGCCGGGCATCTCGGAACGCGCTTGCTGCGGCTGCGCGTACATCATCTCGAGCGGCTCGAGCGGGACCCCTTCCACGGGAGCGGCCACCGAGCGCACGGCCACGACGCGCGCGTCGGCGCGGAGCTGGTCGCTGAAGCTCGCGATCGCCTCGAGCGATGGCGTGGCGAGCGCGTTCTCGCCCGCGGGGAACTCCACGAGCACGCGGATCGGCTGCGACACCGCACCGAGGCGGAGACGCTCGAGCACGTTCGCGCCGATCGCGCTCTCCGTCCCCGACGGCCACCAGTCGCGCGCGGGGAGTCCGATGCGCAGGCGCGCGACCGGGAGGGCGATGAGCGCGATCACCGCGATCCCGAGGGTGAGGGCGCGCAGCGGTCGCGCGATCACGGCGCGCGCCCAGCGCTCCCAGTGGAGCGTGGCGTGCACCCAGGCCAAGCGGCGCGCCAGCCAGCGCGGGTGATCGATGCGGTCGCCGAGCACCGCGAGGAGGGCCGGGAGGAACGTGGTCGCGAGCGCGATGGACGTGCCCACCACCACGAGGCCGCCGACGCCCAGGCTGCGTGTCTCGACCAGCGGGGTGAGGAGGAGCGCGCCGAAGCCGACGATCACGGCGAGCCCGCTCGTGATCACCGCGTGTCCCGCGGTCGCGGCGGCGCGCGAAGCGGCGACGTCGGCGGGAGCGCGCGCGAGCTCCTCGCGGA
>Ga0335085_10003246_pt1 | contig 28557 bp, 25 predicted proteins | sample Lox_Sample_45_FD_206712 | JGI IMG/M metagenome (GOLD analysis project Ga0335085, IMG submission 206712) | Soil microbial communities from Loxahatchee National Wildlife Refuge, Florida, United States - Lox_Sample_4.5 | ecosystem: Environmental > Terrestrial > Soil > Wetlands | place: USA... | reverse complement strand
CACGCCGAACTGCTTGGCGCCAGGGACCCGCTGATGTGGCGGCTTGTGCCGACGCTCATTCGCGAGATGGGGCAAGCCTATCCGGAATTGCATCGCGCCGATGGACTGATCACCGAGACGCTCAAGCTTGAAGAAATCCGCTTCCGCAAAACGCTGGAGCGCGGGCTCGCTATCCTCGACGAAGCGAGCAAGACGCTCAAAAACGGCGACATGTTCGACGGCGTCACCGCGTTCACGCTGTACGATACCTACGGCTTTCCGCTTGATCTGACGCAGGACGCGCTGCGGCCCCGTGGCGTAGGCGTCGATCTTGCGTCTTTCACCGACGCGATGGAGCGTCAGCGTGAAAAGGCCCGCGCCTCATGGGTGGGTTCGGGCGAGGCGGCGGACGAGGCGGTGTGGTTTGGTTTACGCGAAAAACGCGGCGGTACTGATTTTCTGGGTTACGAGACGGAAACCGCTGCAGGTGTCGTCCTGGCGCTGCTGCGCGACGGCAAGGAAGTTACCGCGCTTGAAAAAGGCGCGAGCGGGGCTGTCGTGCTCAACCAAACGCCGTTCTACGCCGAGTCAGGCGGGCAGGTCGGCGACACCGGCTTAATGACCGGCGACGGCGTGCGGTTTAACGTCACTGATACGCAAAAGCGTGCCGGCGATCTTTACGTGCATTTCGGCACCGTGGAGCAAGGCACGTTGAAGCCCGGCACGGCGCTCGATCTGAAAGTCGATCACACGCGGCGGAGTGTGATCCGGCAAAATCACTCCGCCACCCATCTGTTGCACGAGGCGCTGCGGCAGGTGCTCGGCGATCACGTCGCGCAGAAGGGCTCGCTGGTCGCGCCAGACCGGCTGCGCTTCGATTTTTCTCATCCGAAACCGATCAGTCCGGCGGAGCTGGAAAAGGTCGAGGACATCGCCAACGACATCGTTTTGCAAAATTCGCCGGTCACGACGCGCATCATGGCGGTCGACGATGCGACCGCTTCCGGCGCTCGCGCACTGTTCGGTGAGAAATACGGCGATGAGGTGCGCGTCGTTGCCATGGGTGAGGGTGGCGGCAACACCATGGGCTGGTCGGTTGAATTGTGCGGCGGTACGCACGTCCGTCGTACCGGCGACATCGGCGTCATCTCGGTGGTTGGCGAAAGCGGCGTTGCCGCCGGCGTCCGCCGTATCGAAGCGATCACCGGCAACGCGGCCCGCAAGCACGCCAACCACGTCATGCAGCTCGCTAGGACTGCGGCGTCCGAATTGCGCGTCCCGATCGACGAGGTGCCGGCACGGTTGGCCGTCCTGATTGACGAGCGCAAACGCGTCGAGCGCGAGCTGTCGGACGCAAAGAAAAAGCTCGCGATGGGCGGAGGCGCCAAGACTGACGGCGCTGACGGGCTGCGTACCGTCGGCGACGTAAAACTCATGGCCCGCGCGGTGGAAGGCATTGATTTGAAGGATCTGCGGAGTCTCGCCGACGAAGGCAAGAAAACGGTCGGCTCCGGCATCGTCGCCATTGTTGGTGTCACCGGTGACGGCAAGGCCGGCATTGTCGTCGGCGTGACCAACGATCTCGTCCCGCGTTTCAACGCCGTCGAACTCGTCCGCAAGGGCGCCGAGGCGCTCGGCGGTAAAGGCGGCGGCGGGCGTCCTGATATGGCGCAAGCCGGCGGGCCGGACGGCTCCAAGGCTGACGCCGCGCTCGATGCGATTGCAGCGGCGCTTGGCAGCTAGCCTCAAACCTCGACGATCATTCCATCCTCGGCGGTTTCGTAGGGCAACGCGGTCCGGCGCGCCAGCATGTCCTCGCTCATATGGCTGAGGATCAGACGTTTGGGACGAATCTTGTCGAGATGACGCTCGAGCAAGGACAGCGCCAAGTGGGTCGCGATCGGCTTGTCGCGGGTATAGGCCTCGCAGATGAAAAGGTCTGCCTGGTGACCGATATCGATCAAGGAATCGGTCCACTCGGTGTCGCCGGAAAAAGCGATCACCTTGCCTTCGGCCGCGAAGCGGAATCCGAGACAAGGTCCGGCACGGTCGTCGTGCACGACATGGAACGGCGTGACGCGCAGCCCGCCAACGTCATTGTGCTGGCCGATCACCAACTCGGTCAGCTGCAGCGGAAACCGCAAATCCAAGTCCTTGGTGCCGGGAAATCCCGCCTCCATGATGTTGGCAAAGCGCGACTTGAGGCTGGGCGGCCCGGCGATCGTCAGCGGCTGGTCGCGCTTGAGGACGTAGTTTGCCTCCAAAAGATAAAACGGCACGCCGCCGACATGATCTTCGTGAAAGTGGGTCAGGAAGATGGTGTTGACGTCGTTACGGTTGATCGCAAGCTTGTTCATCGAAATGAGCGAGCTTGCGCCGCAATCGATCAACACGTTGATGTTTCGACCGGTAAGGTGGAAGCAGGTATTAAATCGTCCGCCGGAGCCGAAGGCGTCGCCGCAACCGACGAATTGCAATCGCATCGATGCTCCCCGGACAGGTTGTGAGATCGCTGGTGAGGCGGTCGGGTTCAGTGGGCAGTGTCATGCCGGGCCGGCGGGGAGTCCGTGACGGCGATCACATTGCGGGACCGCCCGACGGGACTATCCAGTGAGCTCAAAAGTCTGACCTCTCATCGCTTTTTTACCTTTACCCGATTCAGTCTATAAACTGCAATGTGGCGGCGGGAACAGCGTGCGCCGGGAGCTGACGCCACGATCACACCACAAACTGGCGCATGCTGCGATGATGGCTGGTCGCGCGGAGGGGCTGCCCCGGTGTCGGTGACTACAAGGCTTGCTGGTGGATTGGGGCTCCGGGCGTTGCCGCTGGTGCTGGCGGCAGCGCTTTGCGGTTGCACCGAGTTCGACTCCAGCGGCGCATGGTTCGCAAAGCCGCTTAACCTGTATGGGCCCAACCTCGGTTACACTTATGAGCGTTTCGATGAGGCCAAAAGGGATCATCCGATTACGCCAAACGATCTTGTGCAAGCCAATGGCGCTTGCCCAAGGCACGTCACACCGGCACAGCCGCCACCGGTTGGGGCAGCGCCGGACGCGGCTGGTTCCGGTGTCGCCGATGCAGCGGCGCTCATTGGCGGTGGAATCGCAATCGGCATGAGCGAATGCGATATTGTCGCGCGGCTGGGCCAGCCGACCGCCGTCAACATCGGCGCTAGTCCGGGCGGCCGTCGGGAGGTGGCGCTGACTTTCCAAAGCGGCCCAAGGCCCGGTGTCTATCGGTTTGCCAGCGGCCGGCTCACTGAAATGGATCGCGTGGAAATGCCGGCGGCACCACCACCGGAACGCGCTAAAAAGAAAATGGCCAAAAAGAAGCCGGATAAGACCAAAGGGCCGCCTAAGCCCGCCGACAAGACATAGCCGACGCTGGACCAAAGCTTTGCAGACATTCAAGCGCCTGGCACTTGGTTCGGTATTTGCGCGCCGTCACCGGATCTCGTGCTATCGTTTCTGAATGACGACTGGCGCGATCGTACAACGCAGCATCGAGACCAACGGCATTCGTTTGCACATCGCCGAGCAGGGCGAGGGCCCGCTTGTCGTGTTGTGTCACGGCTTTCCCGAATCCTGGTACTCTTGGCGCCATCAGCTTGCCGCTTTGTCGGCAGCCGGATTCCGCGTCGTTGCACCGGACATGCGCGGCTACGGCCAATCCGACCGGCCCGAAGCCATCGACCAATACACCTTGCTCCACCTCGTCGGTGACATGGTGGGGTTGCTCGACGCGCTTGGCGTCGAGCAAGCGGTGATTGCCGGGCACGATTGGGGCGCGCCGGTCGCTTGGCACGCAGCGTTGCTGCGGCCCGACCGCTTTCGCGGTGTCGTCGGGCTAAGCGTTCCATTCTGGCCCCGGCGACCGGTCAAGCCCACCACAGTGATGCCGCGTCACGACGATGCGATGTTCTACCAGCTCTACTTCCAGGAGCCGGGCGTCGCGGAGGCGGAACTGGAGCGTGACGCCCGGCAAACGATCGTCAAGCTTCTGTTCGCAGCTTCAGGCGACATGCCGCGGAATGGCGGCAGCGCTGGCGGCCATGTCGGCATGGTTCGCCGCGACGGCGGGTTTCTCGCCGGCATGCCTAGTCCGGCGACGTTGCCGCCGTGGCTCGGCGAGGCGGACGTGGAGTTCTACGCCGGCGAATTCAAGCGCACCGGGTTTCGCGGCGGCCTTAACTGGTACCGCAACATCGACCGGAATTGGGAGCTGATGGCGTCGTTCGCCGGCGCAAAGATTGCCGTCCCCGCGCTGTACATGGCCGGCGATCGTGACCTCGTGGTCGCGTTTCGCGGCATGGATCAGGTCATCGCGGGCCTTCGACACACGGTGCCGCATTTGCGCGGAACGATCATGCTGCCCGGTTGCGGTCACTGGACGCAGCAAGAGCGCGCATCCGAGGTCAACGCCGCCATGATCGACTTTCTCCGCCGATTATGATTCAGCGTTCGCGCGACCGCTTGCCGGAACGATAAGCGACGGATATAAGCCGCGCACTTCCACGTCGCAGTGCGATTTTCCAAGGACAATTTGATGGCCATCGAGCGTACTTTTTCGATCCTCAAACCCGATGCAACGGCCCGCAACCTGACCGGCGCGATCAATGCGATGATCGAGAAGTCGGGACTGCGCATCATCGCCCAGAAGCGCGTGTTGATAAGCCGCGCGCAGGCGGAACAATTCTATGCCGTCCACCGCCAGCGGCCGTTCTTTGGCGAGCTCGTTGACTTTATGATTTCGGGGCCGGTGGTGGTCCAGGTTCTTGAAGGCGAGAACGCGATTGCGGCCTATCGCGACCTGATGGGCGCCACCGATCCGGCTAAAGCCGCGCCCGGAACCATTCGCAAAGAGTTTGCCAAGTCGATCAGCGAGAATTCGGTGCACGGCTCGGATGCCGCCGATACCGCGCAAAAGGAAATTGCTCAGTTCTTCGCCGGTAAAGAGATCGTCGGCTGAAGCGAGCGCGGTCTCGCGGGCACCCGACTGAAGAGGCCCCGTTCGGTGTAGAGGCCGGACAGGTGATGTTCCGCTCGCAATGGACTATCTGTTCATCGCGCTTCTGGCTTTCGTCCCGCTCGCCATAGGCGCAGCGCTGGCGGGAGTGTCGCCGGTCGTGCTGTTTTTCCTCTCGGCGCTGGCCATTGTGCCGCTGGCAAGATTTATCGGCAGATCCACAGAAGATCTGGCGACCAGGACCAGTCCCGTTATCGGGGGACTGCTCAGCGCCAGCTTCGGCAACGCGCCGGAGCTCATCATCGGCATCTTGGCGCTTCGGGCCGGACTTGTCGACCTGGTCAAGGCGTCCATCACCGGCTCAATCATCGGTAATCTGCTGTTGGTTCTTGGCCTCGCGATGTTCTGGGGCGGACGGCGGCGCGAAAAACAAAGCTTCAACAAGACCGGCATTCTGGCGCAAAGCGCGACGCTGTTCCTGGCAACGATCGCGCTCATCGTGCCTGCGATTTTCTTTCAGAGCGCGAGCGAACCCGTTGCGGTCGAAGGTTTAAGCGTGCTGGTTTCGCTGGTACTGATTGGCATGTATGGCGCCAACCTGCTTTTTTCGTTGCACACCCACAAACATCTCTATCTGGAAGTAGCCGGCAGGTTTGAACCGCGCTGGGGTACCACGCGCGCCGCCGCCACGCTCTTGGCTGCAACGCTGGCGGTCGGGTGGGTGAGCGATATTCTCGTCAAGACAATTGAGCCACTCGCCGAGCGTCTGGGCTGGACGCAGCTTTTCATCGGCGTGATTGTCATAGCTGTCATCGGCAACGCCGGGGAGCATGCGTCCGCAGTCCTTATCGCCCGCAAAAACCGGATGGATGTCGCGCTTCAGATATGCATCGGGTCGGCGACACAGATCGTGTTGCTGGTCGCGCCGGCTCTAGTTTTGCTCGGCGCGCTGTTGGGGCAGCCGATGAATCTTGTCTTCACCACCCTCGAATTGGTCGCAACCGTACTCGCAGTCGTGATCGTCAATTTTGTCGTCCAGGACGGCGAAACCAATTGGCTCGAAGGTCTGCAGTTGTTGGCCGCTTATGTCATCATGGCGATCGCGTTTTTTCTGCTGCCGTAGCAACGCCTCGTTATTCAAGAAAATAACATTTTGCAGTTGGCGAAGCAGCTTCGCGTCGCGATGGCGAAATTCGCACCGCTAAGCGGTTGATGGCAGCCATGCTTGCGCCGCATTTGTCGGCTTTTTTTGTATGGCAATCGGATTTGGGCCATCCGGTCGATGATGTCTCTTGGCAATGTCTCGGCGACGCGATCGTTTCGGACTTTCCCCCAGAATCTGGCTTGTGGCGCGAAGTGCAGCCCGCACGCGGCGTGCGGCTGTGTTCCGTGTCGGCACTGGCAGACGCATTGATCAGGAGAACAGACGATGCAGAAGGGCACCGTCAAATGGTTCAACCCAACCAAGGGCTACGGGTTCATCAAGCCTTCATCTGGCGACAAGGACGTGTTCGTGCACATTTCCGCTGTCGAGCGTGCGGGTATGCGCACGCTCAACGAAGGCCAGGAGGTTGAGTACGAACTGGTGACCAATCGCGGCAGGACTTCCGCAGAAAATCTCAAGGTCGCCTAGACAAGCGGATACGACAGCGATTGTAGCCCCCGGTGTTGTGCTGGGGGTTTTCGATTCAGTGTGTGTTTCCGTCCTCTCCCGAGGAGGCGATACTCGCACGGCCTTCGGCCAGCGCCCGCAAGGCGCGCGGGTAAATCCGGTGCTCGATCTCAAGCACCCGCGCGGCAAGCGTTTCTTCGGTATCGTCTTGTCGCACCGCAAGCGATTCCTGCTCGACGATCGGTCCCGCGTCCATTTCCGGCACGACGAAATGAACGGTAGCGCCGTGCCGATTGACGCCGGCTTGCAGCGCGCGGCGATGTGTGTGCAGCCCTTTGAATTGCGGCAGCAGCGCTGGGTGGATGTTAAGCATCTTGCCGCTCCAGCGCTGCACAAACCACGGCGACAACAGCCGCATGAAGCCGGCGAGGCAAACAAAATCGATTCGATGCTTGTGGAGTGCGTCATCCAGGGCGTGCTCAAACCCTTCGCGGTCTTCACCAAACTCTTGGTGATCGACGATTGCCGTCGCAATGCCCTCCCGGCGCGCCCGGGCTAAGCCCGGTGCCTCGGGCCGGTTGGAGACGACGAGGGCGATTTCGACCGGATAGTCGTCGGCCTTGGCCGCCTCGATCAACGCCGTCATGTTCGATCCGCGGCCGGAAATCAGCACGGCGACGCGCTTCTTGCTCATGCGTCTACCAGGACAAGTCGAGGCTTCCGTTGAATTCAACGCGCGGCTCGTCTTTGCCGGTGATCACCTCGCCCAATCGCACGACGGTCTCGCCGTGAGCTGCGAGCTGCTCGCTCGCCGCAACGGCGTCGCCCGAATCCAGTACCGCGATCATGCCGACGCCGCAGTTGAATGTCCGCAGCATCTCCTGCTCGCTGACATCGCCTGTCGCTGCGAGCCATTTGAAAACCGGAAGCACCGGCACGTGGTCGAGCTGGAAGGCAACGGAAAGGCCCTTCGGCAACACGCGGGGAATGTTGTCCACAAATCCGCCGCCGGTGATGTGCGCAAGCGCTTTGACCGCCTTGGTGCCGCGGACCGCGGCGAGGCACGATCGCACATAGAGCCGAGTCGGCGTCAGCAGCGCTTCGCCCAAACTTCGCGCCGGATCAAACGGCGCCGGTGCGTCCCAACTCAACCCGGTACCGGCGACGATGCGCCGTACCAAAGAAAATCCGTTGGCGTGCACGCCTGATGATGCCAAGCCGATCACTACATCGCCCGGCGCGATATCGTTGCGTGGCAGCAAATCCTGGCGGTCCACCGCGCCCACGGCGAAACCGGCAAGGTCGTACTCGCCGGTTTGATACATGCCGGGCATTTCCGCAGTCTCGCCGCCGATCAGCGCGCAGCGCGCCTCGCGGCACCCGGCGGCAATGCCTTTGACCACCATCGCGCCGACCGCCGGGTCGAGCTTGCTGCAGGCGAAGTAATCCAGAAAGAACAGCGGCTCGGCCCCTTGCACCACAAGGTCGTTCACCGACATCGCGACGAGATCGATGCCGATGGTATCGTGACGCGATGTCTCGACCGCAATCTTTACCTTGGTGCCGACACCGTCGGTTGCGGCGACAAGAATAGGATCGGAGAAGCCGGCTGCCTTGAGATCGAACAGACCGCCGAAGCCGCCGATCTCGGCTTCGGCGCCGGATCGTGCGGTTCCGCGCACCAGCGGCTTGATCAGTTCCACCATGCGGTTGCCGGCATCGATATCGACGCCGGCGGCCGCGTAGCGCGCCTCTTTCACGGACCCACCAATCTGCAGATTAGCCTTCCCGCGGGCGGGGGAGGATCACTGGCGCCTCCTACGTCGGAATCGGCGGGTGCGCAAGCATGCCGCCCAGTTATATAGTAGTGATGCAGGACGGCGCACGAGACCGAAGTTTCCGGTTTGAGCGCGCCGGCAGCCGGGGCGAGCGTTTTTGAGTATTCCGAACCTTATTAGCCTGGCGCGAATTATTCTCGTGCCGATCGTGGTCTGGGCGATCACGTCAGACGAGATGCTGGCGGCGTTTGCGCTGTTTCTCGCGGCCGGGATCAGCGATGCCGTCGACGGCTTCCTGGCCAAGCGTTTCCATATGGCGAGCGAGCTTGGTGCTTATCTCGACCCGCTGGCCGACAAGGCGCTGATCGTTTCGATCTACGTGTCGCTTGGGATCGCGGGCGCGTTGGCGATCTCGCTGGTGATTCTCGTCGTGTCACGCGACATCATGATCATCTCCGGTTTCATGTTATCCTGGCTGGTCGGCAAGCCGATGCCGATCAGGCCGCTGCCGGTCTCGAAATTAAACACGGTTGCGCAAATCTTGCTCGCGACATTGGTGCTGGCCGAGCACGGTTTTGGCTTTGATGCCAAACTGATCGTGACCGTGGTTGCCGGGTTGGTCGCGGTGTTGACGTTGCTCTCGATCGCCTTCTATCTCGCCGAGTGGCTTCGCCACATGAACTCGTTCGGCACCGGACACTGATCGCGAGCGTGAGGCGTCATGCGGATCGAGCGACACATTGCGTTCTGGGCAGCCGCGTTTTTGGTCTTCGTCGGCCTGCTTTGGCTATTGCATCATATTCTACTGCCGTTCGTGGTCGGGGCAGCGCTCGCTTACCTGCTCGATCCCCTGGCGAACCGGCTTGCCAAGCGCGGCGTCAGCCGGCTGGTCGCCGCTTTGCTCATTCTCGGCGGCTTTGTGCTGGTGTTCGTAGGCCTGTTCGTTGTCGTGGTGCCGGTGCTCGTAGGCCAGTTCTCGGCCTTTATCGAGCACCTGCCGGGCTACGTGCAACGGCTGCAAGCACTCGTCAGCGACCCAAGCCGCCCTTGGATCCACGAAATTTTCGGCAACGCCCCCAACAGCGACTGGTCGTTCGGCGTTCTGCTGAACAAGTTCGCAGGTTATATGACGGAAGCGCTTCCTTCGTTGCTGACCAAAGGCGAGGCGCTGCTTTCCGTGCTGTCATTGTTCGTCATCACTCCGGTGGTGGCTTTTTATCTGCTGAGCGATTGGAACCGGGTCGTAAACTCGCTCGACGGGTTGATCCCAGTCAAGCAGCGCGAGACCGTGCGAGGGCTTGCGCGCCAGATTAATGCGGCGATCTCCGGTTACCTGCACGGTCAGTTCATAGTGTGCGTTATCCTCGGTTGCTACTATGCATTTGGCCTGACGATGGTCGGATTGAGCTTTGGGTTGCTGATTGGCGCGGTGTCCGGCCTGCTGACTTTTATTCCATACGTAGGTTCGCTGACGGCTCTCGTGGTTTCGACGGGCGTAGCCTGCGCGGAGTTTTTCCCGGACTGGAAGCGGATTGCTGTCGTGGTCGGCGTTGTGCTTTTCGGCCAGTTTCTCGAGGGCAATGTCCTGTCGCCGAAGCTCGTGGGCCAAAGCGCCGGTTTGCACCCGGTTTGGCTGATCTTCGCGCTACTGACGTTCGGCTATTTGTTCGGCTTTGTCGGGCTGCTCCTTGCTGTACCAATCGCAGCGGCTGCCGGTGTATTGATACGCTTTGCCGTGGCGCGTTACCGCGCAAGCCCGCTCTATACCGGAAACCCACCGTCGAACGTGCCATGAACTCTCGTCCGCGGCAGCTTGCGCTTGTGCTTGATCACGCCGAAAGCTACGCGCGCGATGATTTTCTTTCCGGGCCTGGCGATAACAGCGCGCTCCGGCTGATCGATTGCTGGCCGGATTGGCCGGCGAATGCCATGGCCTTGGTCGGTCCCGAGGGTTCCGGCAAGACGCACCTGGCGATGATCTGGGCGTCGGCGGCCGGTGCTCGCGTCATTTCTGGCCATGCTCTCGCCACCGCCGAAATCCCGACCGCGCTGGCAACGGGCGCGCTGGTCGTGGAGGACGCCGCAAATGCGGCGGACGAGCGCGCTCTGTTTCATCTCATCAATCTTGCGCGCGAGGAAAAGGCCTATCTTCTGTTCACCGCGCGCACCGTGCCGGCGACTTGGCCGGTTGCGGTTCCCGATCTGGTCTCGCGGCTGCGGGCATTGCCGGTCGCGACGCTGGCGGCGCCAGACGATGCGATGCTGCGCGCGGTCATGGTCAAGCTTGCCGCCGATCGTCAGCTCAAGCTCGACGAGGCCGTGGTCGGATATCTATCGACCCACATCGAGCGCTCGTTTGCCGCCGCACGCGCGGCGGTCATCGCGCTCGACAACGAAGCGCTAAGGCTGCGCCGTCCGGCCACGCGCGCGCTCGCGGCCGAGATATTTCGCGACCGCAGTTTTCTTCGCTGAGACACCCAACGTTTCGACAATGATCTTGCCCAGAGCCACGAAATCACGCCTGCGCGGCGAGGTCCGCCGCCACGCAAGCCCAATCGTTCGTGCCGGTTCGCGCCCGGCAAAGCGCAACAGCTTGACCCGGTCGTCGCGAACTTCGACGCTTGCTGCAACTTCCGGCAACAGCGTCACGCCATAGTCATTCGCCACCATCTGCATGACGGTTGCGAGCGAAGTGGCGCCGAGACTGGCCGGCAAGTCGCCGCTCGACGCGGTACAGAACGCCAGTGCTTGATCGCGCAGGCAATGTCCTTCCTCGAGGAGAATAAGCCGTCGCTGATCCACGTCCTCAACGGCGACACGCCGGTTCGCCGGCAACGGATCGGCCGCCGGTACGGCCAACAGAAAGGCATCGTCGAACAGCGGCTGTGTTTCGATATCGGCGCCATCCACCGGCATAGCCAGCATCACGGTGTCGAGCTCGCCGGCCGCGAGTTCGTCGAGCAAGGTTTTAGTCTGAGTTTCGCGCACCTCCAGACGAAGCTGCGGATATGTGGCCTGCAATCGCGGCAAAACATGCGGCAATACGTAGGGCGCGAGCGTCGGGATAATGCCGAGGCTAAGCCTGCCCGTGAGTACGCCGCGGTGGCGGGCGAAGTCGACAAGGTCGTGGGTCGCAGCAAGGATGTGCTCGGCACGGCGCGCTATTTCGAGACCAATCTCGGTCAGCGCGATTTCGCTGGCACGCCGCTCTACCAGCTCGGCGCCGATTTCCCGCTCGAGTTCCCGCACCTGCATGGACAGGGCCGGCTGGGTCACTGCGCAATCGGCTGCCGCGCGGCCGAAATGGCGGTGATGCGCCAGTGCCGTCAGGTAGCGGAGCTGCCGCAAGGTGATCATTTCGATAAATTATTCTTATGAAAGGTCGCAAGCAATACGATTAGACGTAATCGTTCGGCTGGCTTAGATAGCGTTCCAGCCCCCAAACTAGAACATGATCGGAGAGAAACAATGGACGCAAAGACAGACGACCGCGCGGGCAAATGCCCGGTCATGCACACGAGCTTTACCAACCGCGACTGGTGGCCGGATCAGCTGAACCTTGCGGTCCTCCACCGGAACTCTTCCCTATCCGACCCGATGGGTGAGGCGTTCGACTACGCCAAGGAGTTCAAGAGTCTCGACCTCAACGCTGTGATCAAGGACCTGCAGGCCTTGATGACGGATTCGCAGCCTTGGTGGCCTGCCGACTTCGGCCACTATGGTGGATTGTTCATCCGCATGGCGTGGCACAGCGCGGGCACGTATCGCATCACCGACGGCCGCGGCGGCGCCGGAGCAGGCCAACAGCGGTTCGCGCCGCTCAACTCTTGGCCGGACAACGCCAACCTCGACAAGGCGCGCCGGCTGCTGTGGCCGATCAAGCAAAAATACGGCCGGAAAATCTCGTGGGGCGACCTGATGATCCTCGCCGGCAACGTCGCGCTCGACTCGATGGGCTTCAAGACGTTTGGTTTCGGCGGCGGCCGCAAGGATGTCTGGGAGCCGGAAGAGCTCTACTGGGGTCCTGAGGGGACGTGGCTGGGTGACGAACGTTACAGCGGCGAACGCCAGCTTGCGGAGCCGCTCGGTGCCGTGCAAATGGGCCTGATTTATGTGAATCCGGAAGGGCCGAACGGCAATCCGGACCCGGTCGCGGCGGCGAAAGACATCCGCGAGACCTTCTTCCGTATGGCGATGAATGACGAAGAGACGGTCGCGCTGATCGCGGGCGGCCACACCTTCGGCAAGACTCACGGCGCGGGCGATCCGTCGCTGATAGGTCCAGAGCCGGAAGGCGCCGCCATTGAGGATCAAGGCCTTGGCTGGAAGAGCAAGCACGGTACCGGCGTCGGAGCCGACGCCATCACCGGGGGTCCCGAAGTCACCTGGTCGCAAACTCCGACGAAGTGGAGCAATCACTTCTTCGACAATCTGTTCAAATACGAGTGGGAGCTGACCAAAAGCCCGGCCGGCGCCCAGCAGTGGAAGGCGAAAGGGGCGGAGGCTACGGTCCCGGACGCCTTCGACAAGTCGAAGAAGCACGTGCCCACGATGCTGACGACAGACCTGTCGCTGCGCTTCGACCCGGCCTACGAAAAGATCTCACGGCGGTTCTACGAGCATCCGGACCAGTTTGCGGACGCGTTCGCCCGCGCGTGGTTCAAGCTCACGCACCGCGACATGGGGCCGATCCATCGTTATCTCGGCCCGCTGGTGCCGAAGGAGATTCTGATCTGGCAAGATCCGATCCCCGCGGCGAACCATCCGCTGATCGACGACAAGGACGCCGCCGCGCTGAAGGCGAAGGTGCTCGCGTCGGGCCTGTCGGTGTCGCAGCTCGTCTCGACCGCCTGGGCGTCGGCCTCGACGTTCCGCGGCTCCGACAAGCGTGGCGGAGCCAACGGTGCGCGCATTCGGCTGAGCCCTCAGAAGGACTGGGAGGTCAACCAGCCGAAGCAGCTCGCAACGGTGCTTGCGAAGCTCGAAGCGATCCAGAAGGAGTTCAACGCCTCGGCCACCGCCGGCAAGAAGGTCTCGCTCGCCGACCTGATCGTTCTCGCCGGCAACGCCGCGGTCGAAAAGGCCGCGAAAGACGCCGGGATCGACGTGAAGGTTCCGTTCGCGCCTGGACGCACGGACGCCACTCAAGAGCAGACCGATGTCGAGTCCTTTGCTCCGCTCGAGCCGCGTGCCGATGCTTTCCGCAACTATGCCAGCGGCAAGCGGCAATTCATGCAGCCTGAGGAGGCGTTGGTCGACCGGGCCCAATTGCTGGCGTTGACGGGGCCGGAGGTGACCGTCCTCGTCGGCGGCCTGCGCGTCCTCGGCGCAAATGCCGCGCAGTCGAAACACGGTGTCTTCACCAAACAGCCCGAGACGCTGACCAACGACTTCTTCGTCAACCTGCTCGACATGCACACACAATGGCAGGCGGCCGCCGGGTCCGACGGCGTGTACGAAGGGCGCGACCGGAAGTCGAACGAACTCAAGTGGACCGGCACGCGGGTCGATCTGATCTTCGGTTCGCACTCGCAACTGCGCGCTTTTGCCGAAGTCTATGCATGCGCGGACTCGAAGGGTAAGTTTGTGAAAGACTTCGTAGCTGCCTGGACCAAGGTGATGAACGCTGATCGCTTCGACCTCGCCTGATCTCGGCCGGGCGGCGGAGTAAATCGCTCCGTTTGCGGAGCGAGATGACGAAACGGCCGGCAGTTTCGCCGGCCGTTTTGCGTTAAGGGATTGTGAACCCTTAAGGTTTTGCCGCGCGTCGCGGGCGGCTATGATCGTTCATGCCGAGCCGCGGAGGCTTGACGGCGCAACACCGCCCCGCCTTACTCACTGCAAGTCGTCATCGAATCGTCACTGAGGGCAGCGAGGGTGAAGCTCGAACAAGGAGCGGCTATGGTCGATCGCGGCCAAGCGACTGCTGTCGCACTCGAATCCGGCCGGGCCCACCGCCTGGACGCGCCGCTCCGCTTGGCTGAGCCGGCCGAAAAGCACCCGGCGTCGGAACTGGCGGGGAGCCCGGAGCGCTTCATCAATCGCGAACTGTCCTGGCTCAATTTCAACCGGCGTGTCCTTGAAGAATCCGCCAACCGCGGACATCCACTTTTGGAGCGGCTGAAGTTTCTCTCGATCTCGGCGAATAACCTCGATGAATTCTTCATGGTCCGCGTCGCCGGCCTCCGGGCACAGGTGCGCGCGGGCATCGGTACCCAAAGTCCCGAGGGACTGACGCCGGCGGAACAGCTGGTACGGATCGCAGAAGCCGTCGAGCTGCTGGTCGAGGATCAGCAGGCACAATGGCGTGAACTGCGCACCGCGCTTGCGGAAGCCGGCATCGTGCTGGTCGACGGTCCCGACGTCGGCAAGACGGAGAAATCCTGGCTCGAGGATTATTTCCTCTCGCACATTTTCCCGTTGCTGACACCGCTTGCGATCGATCCTGCGCATCCGTTTCCGTTCATTCCGAATCTCGGTTTCTCCATGGCCTTGCAGCTGGCTCGCGCCAAGGACGGCAAGGCGATGAACGCGCTCATCCGCATGCCGAACCGCATCGAGAGATTCGTGCGGCTGCCGCAGGCGGGCGAGGGCGGAGAAGTCCGGCTGATCTCGGTCGAAGGCGCGACCAGTCTTTTCATCGGCAAGCTGTTTCCCGGCTATGCGGTGAAGGGAATCGGCGCGTTCCGCGTCATCCGCGACTCCGAACTGGAAATCCTCGAAGAGGCCGAAGACCTGGTGCGGCTGTTTGAGACAGCGCTCAAGCGCCGTCGCCGCGGCTTGGTGATCAGGCTCGACATCGAGGCGAACATGCCGGCCGAGTTGCAGCACTTCGTTCAGCGCGCGCTCGGCGCCGCTGATGGCGGCGTGTTCAAGGTCGACGGTGTGCTGGCGTTGAACGAGATGGCGCAGCTCGCGAAGCTGGACCGGCCGGACCTTGAATTTGTCCCCTACACGCCGCGCTATCCCGACCGCATCCGCGACCACGGCGGCGATTGCTTTGCCGCGATCCGGCAGAAGGATCTCATCGTCCACCATCCTTACGAGTCATTCGACGTGGTGGTCGATTTCCTGCATCAGGCGACGCGCGATCCCGATGTCGTTGCGATCAAACAAACACTCTACCGCACCTCTGCGGATTCTCCGATCGTGCAGACGCTCGCGGAGGCCGCCGAAGCCGGCAAATCGGTCACCGCGGTGGTAGAGCTCAAGGCGCGCTTCGACGAGGAGGCCAACATCCGCTGGGCGCGCGATCTCGAACGCGCCGGCGTGCAGGTCGTCTATGGCTTCATCGAACTGAAGACCCACGCCAAGCTCTCGCTGGTGGTCCGCCGTGAGGGTGCAGCGTTGGCTTCCTACGTGCATGTCGGCACCGGCAATTATCATCCGGTGACGGCGCGGCTCTATACCGACCTGTCGTTCTTTACCGCAGATCCCGTAATCGCCCACGACGTCGCGCGGGTATTCAATTACGTGACCGGCTATGCGGAACCCGCCGGCCTCGAGCGCATGGCGGTGTCGCCGCTGACGCTCCGCAAGCGCATCCACGAGCACATCTACGCAGAGGTCACGAATGCGAAGGCCGGCCGTCCCGCCGGCATCTGGATGAAGATGAATTCGCTGGTCGATCCCGACATCATCGACGCGCTTTATGCCGCGTCGAGTGCTGGCGTGGCAATTGAACTGGTGGTGCGCGGCATCTGTTGTCTCCGGCCGGGCGTTCCAGGCCTGTCCGAAAACATCCGCGTCAAGTCGATTGTGGGCCGCTTCCTCGAGCACGGCCGTATTTACTGCTTCGGCTCCGGGCACGCTCTGCCGCATGCCAAAGCTGCGGTTTATATCTCGTCCGCCGATATGATGCCGCGCAACCTCGACCGCCGGGTCGAGGTTCTCTGTCCCATCCTCAATCCTACCGTGCACGAGCAAGTGCTCGATCAGATCATGGTGGCGAACTTCAAGGACAATGAGCAAAGCTGGCAGCTTCTCGCCGACGGCTCCTCCTCCCGCATCAAGCCCGCGCCCGGTGAGGAGACCTTCAATGCCCACACCTACTTTATGACCAATCCGAGCCTTTCGGGGCGCGGAAAGTCACCCAAGGATTCGATCCCCCGACTGCCGCCGCGCGTGGAGCGGGTGTAAGCGGAAGCGCGAGCGCTCTTCCGCTTGCCTTACGCTGATTTCAAAAGATGATCCGCGCCAAGATCGACGCACCCGGACGCCTCGACCACGGTCCGCCGCTTGCCGTCATCGACATCGGCTCGAATTCGGTGCGGCTTGTGGTCTATGAGGCGCTCACGCGCAGCCCGACCGCGCTGTTCAACGAAAAGGCACTGTGCGGGCTCGGACGCGAGGTGCAGTCGACCGGCCTTTTGGCCGCCGATGCGGTTGAGCAAGCTTTGGCGGCGCTCAAGCGCTACCGCGCGCTGTGCACCACGATGGGCGTGAAGAAAGTTTTGGCCATCGCGACTGCCGCCTGCCGCGATGCCAAGAACGGCCACGCTTTTATCAAGTTCGCCGAGCGGATCATCCGCACCGAGATCGATATCCTGTCGGGCTCGCGTGAGGCGGAATTGACGGCGCTCGGCGTAATCTCTGGCGTGCATCAGGCGGACGGTGTGGTTGGCGACCTGGGCGGCGGCTCACTCGAGCTTGTCGATATCCACGGCACCCGCGTGCGGCGCGGCCTGACCCGGCCGCTTGGCGGCCTGGCTTTGGCTGACATTTCGGCAAAGTCGCTCAAGAAGGCGGAAAAATTCGTCAAGAAGACGCTGAGCACGCTGCCGGTGCTCAAGGGCAACGAGGGTCGCACGTTCTACGCCGTTGGCGGCACCTGGCGGGCGCTGGCGCGACTGCACATGTGGCAGACCGGATATCCGCTGCATGTCATGCATGGTTACGCCATCGCGGCCGATGACGCGCTCGAATTCGCCCGCCTGGTGCATCGTGTCGATGTCGAGACGCTGTCCAACATCGAAGTGGTGAACAACGCGCGGCGGCCGCTGCTCGCTTATGCGGCGCTGGTTCTCGAATATGTGCTCCGCACCGGCAAGCCCAATCAGGTTGTGTTTTCCGCACTCGGCGTGCGCGAGGGCCTGCTCTACTCGCTGCTCAAGCAAAAAGACAAGGAGAAGGATGCGCTCATCGAAGCGGCGCGGGGACTGAACCAGTTGCGCTCGCGCTCGCCGCTTCATGGTGAAGAGTTGATCGGCTGGACCGACCGTTTCATCGCTTCATCGGGCCTCGAGGAGACCGGGGAGGAGCGCCGGCTTCGTCACGCCGCGTGCCTCTTGGCGGACATCGGCTGGCGGGCGCATCCCGATTACCGCGGCGAGCAATCGCTCAACATCATCGCCCATGGCAGCTTTACCGGGATCGACCATCCGGGGCGCGCTTATCTGGCGCTCGCGGTGTTCTACCGCCATGTCGGCCTGGTGATGGACGATGAACTGTCGCCGCGGCTGCGCGAACTCGCCTCGACTCGCATGCTCGACCGGGCGCGTGTGCTGGGCGCGGCGTTGCGGCTGGCCTACGTGGTGTCGGCGGCGATGCCGGGCGTACTGCCGCAGACGCCGCTCGCGGTGGAGCGGCAGCGGCTGGCGCTGCATCTTCCCGGTGAATTCGCAGCCCTTGCCGGCGAACGCGTGCTGAGCCGGTTGCGCTCGCTCGCGCGTCTGATTGGGCGCGAACCGGTCGTGCTGATGGGATAGATCGTTCGGGCCCCGACGTTGCCAACGCCCCGGCCGTGCTGTTGAATGCTTTCACGCAAGGAATTGCGCCGCGAACAGCGCTGGCGGTAAGGGCAAAAGGGGGACGACATGGAAAATCTCAAGCGCTTCTTCGTGGTTATCGCCGTGATTTCGGTTCTGAACGGTATCGGGCTTCTTCTGGCCCCGAACGCGGTTCTCACCACTTACGGCATTGAATCTACTCCCGGCGCGTCGCTAGGCTTCAGGTTGTTAGGCCTGACGGTGATCGAGTTCGGACTGATCAACTGGTTCGTCAGGTATTCGCACGACTGGATCGCGTTGCGCGGGCTACTGATCGGCGGCACGGTCGGCTACATCCTCGGACTCATCGTGTCCGCCTGGGCAACGCTGACCCACATCATGAACCCAGGCGGTTGGGTGCTCGTCGTCACCTACGCGGTCCTGCTGATCGGCTACCTGTACTCGCTGTGGGCCGGTACGAAGAAATTCGGCACCAGGTAGCTCGTCAGTCTATCTGCAAAAAAGAGGTCAGTGGCGCTCCACCGTGGCAACCTTGCCGCGTTCGATGGCGAGCGCCAGGTCGCCGTGCTTTAGCGCCAGCGCCTTTTCGCCGAACAATTCACGGCGCCAGCCGGTAAGTGCGGGCACGTCGGCACCGTCATCGGCGGCAATGCGCTCGAGGTCGTCGACCGTAGCGATGACCTTGGCGGCGACGTGGTGTTGCTCCGAGATCATGCGCAGCAGCACCTTCAGCAACTCGACAACGGCGGTACCGTTTGCCGTCGGCGGCAGGCGAGCCGGACGCGGCAGGTTCTTCATGTCGCTCGCCAGTCCGCGCTCCACCGCCGCGACGATGGCTTCGCCCCAGCGCGAACGCTCGAAGCCCTTGGGCAGGGATCGCAGGTTCTTGAGTCTGTCGACGTTGGTCGGCGCATGCACAGCGATGTCGGCAAGCACCTCGTCTTTGAGCACCCGCGAGCGCGGCACATCGCGCGCCTGTGCTTCGCGTTCGCGCCAGGCTGCGACCTCGATGAGAACAGCGAGCTCCTTCGGCTTGCGCACGCGTGTCTTCAGCCGCTGCCAGGCGTTCTCGGGGTCCATCCGGTAGGTGTCGGGTGACGTCAGGACTTCCATCTCCTCCTGCACCCAGTCGACCCGGCCGCGCCGTCCGAGATCCTTCACCAGCGCGGCGTAGACCTCGCGCAGATGCGTCACGTCGGAGATCGCGTAGGAGAGCTGCGCCTCCGACAGCGGGCGGCGGGTCCAGTCGGTAAAGCGGTGCGATTTGTCGAGCGTGTCGCCGGTGATGCGCTGCACCAGCTGGTCGTAGGAGATCGAATCGCCGTAGCCCAGCACCATCGCGGCAACCTGAGTGTCGAAGATGGGATGAGGAATGAGCTTGGCGCGGTGCCAGACGATTTCAATGTCCTGGCGGGCGGCATGAAAGACTTTCATGACCTTTTCGTCCGCCATCAGGCCGAAGAACGGCGCCAGATCGATCTCAGGCGCCAGCGCGTCGACGACCACGGCTTCGTCGGGTGACGCCATCTGCGCCACGCATAGCAGCGGATAATACGTGGTCTCGCGAAGAAACTCGGTATCGACGGTGACGAAGGGGTGGGTCGCCATCCGCCGGCACACGGCGGCAAGTTCGGACGTTGTCGTGATTTGATTCATTGCGGATGTGATAGCGGTCAGGAGCGTTTCAGTCCACGCCGTGCGCGGGCTTAACCGCCGCGAACCCGTCCCATCATGATGAACTCCCAGGGGCTTGGCATGATCCCGACCGGAACTTCGATCAGTGTCGGACCATCGCGGCGGGCGAAGGTGCGCCGCAGCGCTTGTCGCAATTCGTCGGGGCTCTTCACCCGCATGGCTGCTGCGCCAAAGCTTTCGGCGAACCCGACAAAGTCGGGATTGACGAGATCGGAGGCGATCAGGCGATTGCCATAGCGCTCTTGCTGGATGCGGCGGACGTTGCCGAAAGCGCCGTCGTTGAACACGATCGTCACTAGTGGAATGCGGTGACGCACGGCGGTCGCCATCTCGTTTGCCGTGAACAGAAAGCCGCCATCGCCGCTGATCGAGAGCACCGGCAGATCGCGGCGTGCGTCCTGGGCGCCGAGCGCCGTGGCAAAGCCGTAGCCGAGATTGTCCTGATATCCCGGTGAGATGTAGGTGCGCGGCCGATGCACCGGAAAAGCCAGGCGGGAGACAAATCCGACCTGGGTCACCTCATCGATGAAGAGTCCGTCCTCCGGCAGTTCGGCGCGAATGGCTGCGAGATACGACAGTTGCGGTTCGAGCCTGGCCATCCGCTTGCGTATGCGGGCATGGCGTTCGCGCATTTCGTCGGTGCGCGAGGACCGCCGCGCATTGTGTGCCGGCAGCACGTCGAGCAGCCGGCGCAAGATCGGCGCCGCCCGGCCGACCAGCGCGACCTTGGGCTTTGCCACGCGCGCGGGTTCGTCCGGGTCGGCATCGACGCGGATGATCGCCAGATCGCGGTCAACGCCCCATTGCAGCAACGGCATGTGCAGGTGTGTGCCGACGGCGAGGACGACATCCGCCTCCGCCCAAAGTTCATGGCCGAGCGGCAGGTTGACGGAAAGCGGATCGCGATCGTCAAGCACGCCCCGCCCGCGGCGATAGGAAAGCACCGGCGCTTGCAGCATGTGCGCGAGCTGCGTGATTTCGACTGAAGCGTCCTGCGCACCGCCGCCGGCGACGATGAGCGGCCTTGCGGCCGCGCCGAGGCGCTTCGCGGCAGCCTTGATGGCGTCGTCGTCAATGCGAGCGTTAGGTATAGGGAGCGGCGCTTGCGCCGGCACCGGACCTGAGCGCCCCCATACGTCGATCGCGCACTCGATCGCCGCCGGGCCGGGCCGGCCCGCGAACATCGACTGCATCGCTTTGGCGATAAGCCGCGGCGCTTCGCGCGGGGCTTTGATGCGCGCTGACCAGTCGACCAGCCGCGCAATGATCCCGGCCTGGTCGCGAATCTCGTGAAGATAGGCGAAGCCGCGGCCGATGGCGTACTGCGGAATTTGGCCGAACAGCGCCAGCACCGGCGCATTCATGCCGTAGGCGGTGAGCAGCCCTGCCGCCGAGTTGAGCAGGCCCGGCCCGGGGACGACGCAATAGGCTTGCGCCCTGGCGGTCGCCAACGCAGCGCCAAGCGCCATGTAGGCCGCGCCCTGTTCGTGGCGCGTGTGAACGGTGCGGATTTTGTCCGCGTTCCTCGCCAGCGCGTCGAAAAAGTCGTCGTTGTGGACGCCCGGCAGTGCGTAGATAGTGTCGAGCCCGTGGGCCAAAAGGCTGGCAACGGCAGCCTCGGCGGTGGTCATTTGAGGCGCGCCGGTGGTCATCTTTTTACGTCGTACTTTAGGCATCCGTACCTCGTCCTCATGCGCGCCGGGAGCATGCGTCGCCGGAATCGCCCCGGCAACGAGGAACTTGCCGCGCGCCTTGACAAAGGCATCCTTGCGTGCGCTTTCCGCGTTCCGGCCAGCAGCAATCAAAAGACAATGAAAAGCGACAATGCACCGCTATCGCACCCATAAATGCGGCGATCTTCGCGACAGCGACATCGGCACTGAGGTCCGTCTTTCCGGCTGGTGCCATCGCATCCGCGACCACGGCGGCGTGTTGTTCATCGATCTGCGCGACCATTACGGCCTCACCCAGGTGGTCGCCGATCCCGACAGCCCGGCTTTCAAGGTGGCTGAGACGCTGCGCTCGGAATGGGTGGTGCGCGTCGACGGCAAGGTGCGGCGGCGTCCCGACGGCACCGAAAATCCGGAACTGCCGACCGGCGCGGTGGAAGTTTACATCCGCGAGATCGAGGTTCTGGGACGGGCCGCCGAGCTGCCAATGCCGGTGTTCGGCGAGCACGATTACCCCGAAGACATCAGGCTTCGCTATCGCTTTCTCGATCTGCGCCGCGAGCATCTGCACCAAAACATCATGACCCGCGGTGCGATCATCGATTCGCTGCGGCGGCGGATGAAGGAGCAGGGCTTCTTCGAATTCCAGACGCCGATCCTGACGGCTTCTTCGCCGGAAGGCGCGCGCGATTATCTGGTGCCATCGCGGCTGCATCCGGGAAAATTCTATGCGCTGCCGCAGGCGCCGCAGCAGTTCAAGCAGCTGATCATGATCTCCGGCTTCGACCGCTATTTTCAGATCGCGCCGTGCTTTCGCGACGAAGATGCGCGCGCCGACCGTTCGCCCGGCGAGTTCTATCAGCTCGATCTGGAAATGAGCTTCGTTACCCAGGACGACGTGTTCGCCGCGGTCGAGCCGGTCATTCGCGGCGTGTTCGAGGAATTCGGCCGAGGCAAACCGGTAACCCGGGAACTTCCGCGGATTCCATATGGCGAGGCGATACGAAAATACGGCACCGACAAGCCGGACCTGCGCAACCCGATTGAGATGCAGGACGTTTCCGAGATTTTTCGTGGCTCGGGGTTCAAGGTGTTTGCTCGCATCCTTGAAACGAGCGCCAAGTCGGCGGTGTGGGCAATCCCAGCGCCGCGCGGCGGCTCGCGTGCGTTTTGTGACCGGATGAATTCGTGGGCGCAGGGTGAAGGGCAACCGGGGCTCGGCTATATCTTTTGGCGAGAGGATGAAAAGGCCGGGGACTCCAATTTCGGAGGGACTCTCGATCTTTCGAAGCCCGATCAGAAGGCGGATAGAGATACAGCCGACAAGCTTATTAAAGAGGGCAAGATAAGTGCGGCAATAAGACTACTCGGTGCCGGCCCTGTTGCGAACAACCTCGGCAAAGAGCGTACCGAAATATTGCGCGCACAACTCGGCCTGAATGACGGTGACGCCGTGTTCTTTGTCGCCGGCGAGCCGCAGAACTTCTACAAATTCGCGGGCGCGGCGCGGACAAAAATCGCGGAGGATCTTGGCCTCGTCGACAAAGGCCGGTTCGAGCTGTGCTGGATTGTCGATTTTCCAATGTACGAGTGGAATGAAGAAGACAAGAAGATCGACTTCTCCCACAATCCGTTTTCGATGCCGAATTTGCCAGCGGAGGAGTTTCTCGCGCTCGACGCTGGCGACCGCGACAAGCTGCTCGCGCTCAAGGCGATCCAGTACGACATCGTCTGCAACGGGATCGAGCTTTCCTCCGGCGCCATCCGCAATCATCGTCCCGACGTGATGAAGAAGGCATTTGCCATCGCCGGCTATGACGAAAGCGTGCTGGAACAGAAATTCGGCGGCATGCTGCACGCGCTGTCGCTCGGCGCCCCACCGCACGGCGGCATTGCGCCTGGCATCGACCGCATCGTGATGCTGCTGTGCGGCGAGGAGAATCTCCGCGAAGTTGTACTGTTCCCCATGAATCAGCGTGCCGAGGATTTGCTGATGGGCGCGCCCGCGGAGGCGACGCCGAAGCAATTGCGCGAGCTTCATATCCGGGTGGTGAACACCGGTTCGGCTTGAATTCGCCGGCAGTGTCTCGATTTGATTGTGGCGACTAATCCTCGAGCTATCACTTGAGGCGAAGCCGAACCCTCTTCATTTGCTCCCGCAATCGAGGCTCATGTTTTGCGCGCCTTTCCGGATATTCGCAAATTTTGTTGGAAACGGAGGAAAAAAGCGGCGGTCGCTCGCTTTTTGGCCTCACAGGCGGGAAGGGGCGCCCGGAAATAATAAGCAAACGTCGTCCAAAGGAAGTCGCGAAAAGGCCGGCCGGGCCGAGCCTCGCGTTATAGGCCGCCTATCGAACTGGCTCTTTTTCTGTCAATAACGGATGTAGTGAGTAACCGCGGCCGCGGGCAAGCTCACGGGCAATTTGACTACCCGCCCGTAGCTGCAGCACGATTAATTCTTTCTCTGAGGCGCTGTAGGACGCCGGCCCCTCTGGGAACGCTGGCCCACTCGGTGCGCGCATGAAAGGCCAGAAATTCAGCCTCAGCCTCTGTAAGAGTGCTTGCCGCATGGCCAAATGTTCCTGTCCAATACTTGTCTAATTCGGTACCGTAGTGGGATGCCGCGACGATCGAATCATACTCGGCCTTCATTCTCTCGAAGCGCAGCAGTCGAAGTATCAGGCGGAGCTCGCTCAAGATTTCGAGTGACAGCCTGCTGGCGCGACCGAAGGCGCTGGCAATCTGGAATGCTTTGCGCTCGTCACGCCACCAACGCTCTACGACGATGATCGCACCATCAAGATTTCGTCCTGACAACATGGCAGCCCGGGCGCAAAATCGGGCGCGCACGACGGGATGATTGGCGCCGAGCTGGATCAGTCGGTCGACTCTCACCTTGAACGCGTTGATGGTGGCGGCGTCGTCGAATGCCGTGCCGATTTGCGTGAGTGCAGCGGCCATCGCCGGCATGCGGTCGCGGTCTGCCGTTTCGGCAGCGCGGCGTATGCGCTGAGCATCGCGCCGGCTGCGCGGCGTGTGCGCCATCGGTTGCCCTTCTTCGCAAGAACGGGAGTTTAATCGTCTGTATCCGAAAACGAGACAATTGTCAATGATTTGTTGCGGTATCGGGGACGCGACGCGGACGGCTTTGCGCCGTCACGACTCAGCCGGCTGGCCGGCGAAGCAGGCGTCGCCCGGCTTCGCGGCGGCTTTCATCGAGAAAAGGGGAGGAGGGCGCTTAGCTCAAAACAGCTTGAGACAGCAGAGCACCTTGCCGACGACTTCGAGTTCGCCGAGCGAGGTCTCTTCGCTCGGATGATTCGGATTGTCGGAAATGATCTTGACCCGCGGCGGCCGCGAGGACCGAAGCACCTGCAGACGCTTGATGACGATGCAGTTGAAAGTATCGCGGATGGCGTAAAGCCCGTCCGGCGTCGGCGTCTGGTGGCTGGCGTCCACGATCACGCGTTCACCGGAGACGATGGTCGGGGCCATGCTGTCGCCGGCGGTGTCGATGACGAGGAGCCGGCTCGGCGTGGTGTGCAATTGTTCGCGCACGAAACTTGAAGGAAACAGCCATCCTTCGGTCTTTAGCGGGTCGGCGTGGCGGCCGTCCTTGCGCAACTCGCGGGCCGGAAGACCGCCGCCGCCAAGGCCGGCGCGGGTGTCGAGTTCCGGTACCTGGCCGGGCGCCGGGCCCAGCGGCTCGTCGTGTGCCGCCTCTTCGCGCAGCACATCGCTTGATTCGATATGGCTGCTGCCAGTGCCGGGATAGCGCCCCCAGAGCAAAATCTGCTCCGGCGTATAGCCGAGCGGACCGGCGAACGGCTTTAAGTGGTCCAGGCGCAGCCTGATATGGCCGTTCTCGAGCCGCGACAATTGCTGCTTGGAAACGCCCGACAGGCGCACCAGCTCAGAGCGCGACATGCGACGCGCTTCGCGTGCGTGATAGAGCCCGCTCTTCGGCGGTACCGTCCGAACCCGTCGTGCCATCAATGAATTGTCACCAATTCGGTTCAAGCCGCCTAGGGTCCAAAATAGTGACTTGACTGTCACTGTAAAGGTGAATATACCTCACGAACGGTGACTTGGTCTCATGCGTCCGACCGGCTTAATCCGACCGGGCGCCGCGAAACTTCAAATACATGCCGTGGACATGCGACGCACGGGTCAACGCGCGCGCGGCTGAACGGAGTTTGCTTTAATGCACAGCGAACCGTGGACGGTCGAGCGTATTGTGTTGTTGCGCAAACTATGGAGCGAGGGCGCGACCGCCGCTGCCATTGCCGATCGCCTCGGCGGCTCATCGCGATCGGCGGTGTTGGGAAAGATTTTTCGACTTCGTCTGCACATTGCTGAGCCCGCAATTTCGGCGCTGGGCCAATCCGCTGCGGCAGGTCAGGCCGGCGCGACTGTCGTGCCCGTGCGGCGCCGGCGCAGCCGCGCCCGCAACAGGCGAACGCAACCTGCGCCGCCGAATATTGTGCAGCGAAAAACGCTGCTCGAATTGACCAACAACACTTGCCGCTGGCCGCATGGCCAGCCGGGAACGGAGCGATTCTTTTTCTGTGGGGCGCCGGAGGCCGATCTGGAAAAAGGCATCCCGTACTGCACGCGCCACATGCGCCGGGCCTACCCGGCATTTGCAACTTCCGTCCCCAGCGGCGCTATGAGTGCGGATGGTGCGCGGCGGCCATCGTCGGGGGCAAATCACGTTGATCTTCGGTCCTTGCTCCTGATGCCGAGAGCGCTTTGAGCTTGCGCAAAAGTATCAGGGCAACCGATCCGCTCGAGCCTCGCGATAACGCGCGGCCGCTGGCCGAACGCGCTTCGGCGGCAGCGCGCGCCGAAATACGCGGCGACCGCGCAGGCATTCTGGGCGCGATCGGGCAATCCGCGCCATGGTTGCTGGCGCGGCCGCGCCGCGCGCCGGAACGCTGGTCGGTCGTTCATGTGATGGAGCGGATGGAAGAGGCATTTCGCATCCTGGCGCGATTGCCGGTTGCCACCCGCCCGCGCGGCTACGTCAATTCCATGCCGTTTTACGTTTACGACCGGGGCGATCTCAATGCCCAAATCGAGACGCAAGAACTTGAACGGATGGCGCGTTTAAGAAATCGCGTCCGCATCCCGCCGTCGCCGGCTGAAATCGCCCGCATGGATGAAGCCCTGCACTGGCCCACGGCTTACCTCGGCGGCGCCGAATTTCATCACATCGCGCGTGCCGTCAATATCGGCTCGCTGTGGGCGGCTTTCGATACTGACGTCGATGAGCGTTTGAAGCGGATGAAGATCACCCGCCGCGCCTTCAATGCGCGCAAATTGCAGGGGCTGCGAATCATCGCCCAGGAGCTGGTCCGCCGCCGCGTGCCGGTCCGGTGAACACAAGCAAAGACTCAGCAACCTCCGTCGATCGTCGCGAATCAAAAGCCCACGCGGCGCTGATTGCGGCGTACCGTGATGGCCTGGGGCTTGCCGCCATCGCGATCATCCGCGATGCGACCGGAGTACGGATCGCTACCTTCGGAAATGCCAGCGATTGCACCCCAAGCGCGGGCGAGCAAATCGAGACCCGATGGTGGTGCCGCCGCTCGGCCGACGCCGCGCGCGTGGCCGCCGCCGCGACTGCGCGATTGCGCCGCGACGAATCAAAGGACATCGCTGCGGTGCCAGTCGGGGCCTCCTGTTCAGCACAGCGCGCCGGTGCGGCTATTGCCGCGGCCGCAAAACAATGCGGCGTGACGCTTTATTCGGAGGCGGAGACTGCAGCTGCGGCAATGGCGATGATTGCGCGGGTAGATGAGGAAATCGAACAGCTCCAACGCACGGGTGAGCTGAAATCGGTCAATCGCTCATATCGAAGCTATCGGACAGAAACTACGGCGCGTGGCGAAATTGCGTTGCCGTACGCGCAGTGGTTCAACCAATACAAAGCAAATCTGGTGCGCCAGCTTGCGGCAGCGCTGCGATTCAGTTGAGAATCAACACGAGTGCGAAGCCGCATGGCAATGCTGGACAGTTTTTCAGATCGCGCTGGTGAATAAAAATTTTGTTTGATATCTCAATACGATGCAGCGCGGACGACTATCCCATTTCATCTGACGCGTTTGACAGGGCGAGTTTTTCGCGGCATTTCCTCACGCGCATGCGGGCCTTGCAAAACTGCGCCCGCCGCACCCACCGCCCTCAAATGAAACCAGGTCATCGCGCCATCAGGTGACGATGCGCTGCCGTTTGTTTTGCACGGGACGAAGTGGGCTTCGCTTGGCTCTTTCCTGACATCGATCGCGAGGTAGGCACGTGGGCGTCGCGGGCAAGGTTAAGTTCTTCAATGAGACCAAGGGCTATGGCTTTTTCACCCGCGATGATGGCACCGGCGATGTGTTCGTCCATCGCACCGAGCTACCGGTCGACGTCAAGCTTCTTTACGAGGGGCAGGCGGTCAGCTTCGACGTCGAGAAAACGACCCGCGGCCTGCGGGCGGTCAATATCAAGCTGGTTTGACGCGACGTCTCGTTCCAACGCACTGCGATCCGTCCGTAGCTTGGATGTTTAAGACGGCAATACTTGCAAAGCCCGATTTCAAGAACTTCGGAGACGAATGGCAGATCAGGACGGTTCATCGGTCGTACCGTCCGCGTCACGATTAAAGCTCACGGTCAGGCAGGAGCAGGCAAGGAAGCTCATTCGCTCGCAGCGGCATACGCTCCTGGTCGGCGGCTCCCGGTCCGGAAAGACCACGCTACTGGTCCATGAAATCGCCGGTCGGGCGTTGCAGTTCGATAATTCGCGCCACGCCATTTTGCGGCTTCATGCCAACGCGGCGCGAGGAGCAATCGCGCTCGACACGCTGCCGAAAGTCTTTCGCCTGGGCTTTCCGAACGAGCCACTGACACGGCATCGCACCGACGGGTATTTTTCGTTGGGGAATGGATCGGAGATCTGGATCGCCGGCCTCGATGACCACGACCGCGTCGAGAAAATACTGGGAAAAGAATACGCTACGATCTTTCTCAACGAATGTTCGCAGATTCCGTATTCTTCCGTGCTGGTCGCGCTAACCCGTCTGGCGCAGGTGGTCGAGGGCCTGAGCCAGGCCGCCTATTACGACCTCAATCCGACCAACA
>Ga0335085_10003245_pt1 | contig 28564 bp, 25 predicted proteins | sample Lox_Sample_45_FD_206712 | JGI IMG/M metagenome (GOLD analysis project Ga0335085, IMG submission 206712) | Soil microbial communities from Loxahatchee National Wildlife Refuge, Florida, United States - Lox_Sample_4.5 | ecosystem: Environmental > Terrestrial > Soil > Wetlands | place: USA... | reverse complement strand
CAGCAGGAGGCGAATGCCGACGTCGAGCCCCATAAAGAGGATGAACTGCACGCCCATGCCGCCGAAAGCGTGGGCGTAGCCGTTGTATTGAATGCCTTCGCCCGATGTAATCGCTTCGCTGCGCGTCTCAAATGGGATTCTCAGTCCTCCGGCATCACCCTTGGCCGCAGCCGGTTCCTGCTCCTGGCGCTCGTTCCATTTCTCAACGCCGCTCAGCATGTCACGCAGAGCCTTCTTGTCGGCGGGGGGCATGTCACTGGCCTGGTCAATGGCGGCGAGCGACTCCTTCATCTGATCGCGCCCGGTCTGTCCTGCGAACGTCTCTTTGCTGACCCCCTGCATGACCGCGCCGGTGAGAATGCCTTGAATCATGCCCATTTCCATCCCGTGCGAAGGATCGAAGAGCATCTTCAACTCGGGCTTGGTTCCTCCTCCGAAGAAGGCGCGGCCAGCCGCCGGACCAAAATCTTTGGGGATGACAACGGCCGCAGTGACCTTACCCTTGCGAACGAGTTCCCGCGCCTCGGCCTGGGTGGACGACTTGACATCGAGATGCTGGTCGGCGCTGAACTGGGCAACAACAGAGTGAGAAATGGCACTGTTGTCTTCGTCGACGACGAGCACCTGCATCTTGCTGGGCTCGGAATTGCTTCCGCCACCGCCGAACAGGTAGCCAAAGAAAGAGCCGCACACGATCGGCACGAGCAGGCCCATCATGACGGCACGCTTGTCAGAGAAGAACAGTCGCAAGTCCTTTTTGACCATCGCAAGAAAGGGAATCATCGGGCGTCGCGCAGGCTCCTTCCCGTAAGAGTCAAGAAGACGGTTTCCAGATCCGGCCGCTCGCTGGTGACGTGCTGATAGGACTGGCCGTGCTCGGCTAGCCATTGCAGAATGGCCGGCGCTCCGGTCGAGAGGTCGTGAACTCCGACCCGCAACAATCCTTCCCGCACCTCGACCGATTCGACATGAGGAAGCGTTCGCAGCCGGGCCGGATCGAACCCGTTCGCGTTTTCGAGTTCGATGGCGAGCACGTTCGTTACCGGCAGGAGCTTGTGCAATCCGTGCAGCGTATCGTCGGCAATCACTTTGCCGTGATCGATGATGATGATCCGGTCGCAGAGGCGCTCCGCCTCTTCCATGTAGTGGGTGGTGTAGACCAGTGTCTTGCCGCGTTTCTTCAGCGTTTCTAGATTGTCGAAAATCGCGTTGCGGCTCTGCGGATCGACGCCCACCGTGGGCTCGTCGAGCAGTAGAATCTGCGGATCGTGCAGCAGTGCGGCGGCCAGGTTCAGACGGCGTTTCATTCCGCCGCTGAAGGTTCGGACTTTGTCTTTGGCGCGATCAGCGAGGCCGACAAGCGCCAGCGCATCCGCGATCGCCTTTTTCAGCGCGCCTCCGCGTATGGAATAGAGCGCTCCGAAGAAAGTGAGATTGTCCAGGGCGGAGAGTTCGTCGAACAATGCCATGTCCTGCGGGACGAGACCGATCTTGCGCTTTACAGGATCGGTGTCGCCGCGCAGCGGGCTGCCGTCGATGAGCACCTCCCCAGAATCGGGACGAACCAGTCCGGCGATCATGGAGATGGTGGTCGTCTTGCCCGCACCGTTAGGCCCGAGTAAGCCGATGGTCTCGGCGGCGCCCGCACGCAAATTCACGCCGTCGACGGCGGTGATTTTTCCGAAGCCCTTCTTTAGAGCTTTGGCCTCGAGCATAGTTTCAGGAGTGTATCACTGAGGCAGGCATCCCGGGGCCGCCGCGACGGCAGGGCAGCCGGTACTATTCTTTGTGTAAACCCGCACGTAGTCCACCAGCATCGTCTGCGGAAACTGCGTGGCGTTGTCCGGACTGCCCGGCCAATCTCCACCCACGGCCACGTTCAGCAGAATGAAGAACGGATGATCGTAGACCCAGGTCGCACCCGCGGGGAGGTCGGCGGGCGTGCGCGTTTCGTAAAGATTGCTGTCAACATAGAAGCGAATGACGTTGGCCTCCCACTCGATGGCAAAGACGTGGAAGTCGTCGGCGAACTTCCCCGCCGGGAGAGTGTAGGACGCGCCCAATCCACCCGCGCCGTTATAACCGGGACCGTGTATGGTGCCGTGGACGATAGCCGGCTCTTTGCCGATGTTTTCCATCACATCGATCTCGCCGCAATTGGGCCAATTGACGCTTTCGATGTTGTTGCCCATCATCCAAAACGCGGGCCACATTCCCTGGCCTTGCGTGATTTTGATACGGGCCTCGAAGCGTCCATATTTCTGATCGAACTTCCCCAGCGTCTTCAGCCGAGCCGAGGTGTACTGGCGGGGGATTCCATCCGGGCCAGTGTAGTTTTCTTTGATCGCGGTGATGACGAGGTTCCCATCCTGCACGTGGGCGTTCTGTGATCGATTGGTGTAGCTCTCAAGTTCGTTGTTGCCCCATCCGGCCCCCCCGGTTTCCATCACCCACTTCGCAGCATCGGGCAGAGATCCATTGGCTCCGCTGAATTCATCGCTCCAGGTGAGAACGTAGCCTGAAGGAGGTGGCGGAGGTGCGGCAGCCGGCGAGGAACTGCCACAGGAAAAGGTGGTACTCAGAAACACGAAGAGTCCGACAATCATTGAATATGATTTGGTCCGCATGGTGCCTCTCATTGACTCATAACACTACCGCGCGCGCCATGTCAGTGAGAAACAAAAAAAAGGGCGGCTGGTCGCCGCCCGGGGAGAGTTACAGCAAAGTTGTTATCGTCCGCGATGAGGCCCGCTGCCACCGCCGGAGGAATGTCCGCCGCCACCACCGGACGGATGACCGCCGCCACCGCCGCCGTGACTGGGACTCGGAGCCGGCCGGCTCGCGCCCCCACCTCCGCCGCCACCGTGATAGCCGCCGCCCGAAGGCCCCGAAGAACGCGGGGTCACGATGGGCTGCCTCATGTCAAGCTGCGGACGAGAGGTTTCGCGTCCGTAATCACGAGGGGCCGCCTGCCGCCAGTTCCCAGAGTCGCGCTGCGTTTCGGCAGCGGTGCTTCGGGAAGGCGTGCTCGCGGAATCATTCCGCTCCTGCATGGAGGGGAACCTCCGCCAGTCGTTCCCGCGATCTTGCACAGGAGTAGATTCCTGGCGATCGCGGGACGCTGGCGCCTCTGTCGTGCTGCTCGTGCCGCGCGGAGCGGATCCCGTGTTCTGGTCAGGTCGCCGCCACTGCTGATTGTTGTCCGTGCTCGGCGCGCGCCGAACATCTGGAGTGGTCGTGTTGCCCGGCCTGGTTGTACTCATCGGCGAGCCGGACTCGCGTTGAACCGGCGCAGCCGAACTCGGAGAGCGCCTCCAGTCCTGGTTCTGGCCCGTAGTGCCCTGGCCGGCCGGCTGTCTGGTGATGCCAGCCTCGCGATTGCCAGGCGCAGTGTTCGCCGGAGTCGCCGGACGATCAGTCTGGCCGAAGCGACGCCACGACTGATTCGCGTTGCCGTTCACCGGTTCGTTGGTCTTGGCTCCCCGCATAATGTCTTGCTTGTTTCCGTTCTGCGGTGTGATGGAGCGCGGATTCGTCTCGCCCACCGTAGACCGCGGGTTCCCCGTGACCGGCGTGAAGCGTCCATCGTGTTGAATCGCCGTCTTGATGTTGGCGGCTTCACGATCAAACGACTCCCGCGTCGTCACCGGACGCGCCGTACCGAAGAAGCGCTGATTCTCAACACCCCGGACGGTGGTCGGCGGACCCGCGCGGCGCTCACCGGCGAGCAAACTGTCGCGAATGGGAACGACTGGCAGATTGCCTGCCACCATCTTGCCGTCGCGCCACATGTCGCGCGATACCGGCGTGGCCGTGATCCGGCCTCGTCCGAAATCGTTTGCCGGTACGGTCGAAACGCCTCGCAGCACCGGGTCATGATTATTAATCGCCAGCCGAATGTTGGAGTACGTTGTTCCCGTCCGCAGCGGCGGAATTCCGCCATTGTGAACGTTGTAGACGTTGATGTTGGTCACGTTCACCACGTTGAAGCGCGACCGGTATCCACCCCACCAGGGATAGAATCCGTCACACGGTCCCACAGGCAGCCAGCCGATCGAACCCCAGCCGCCTCCGAACCCGAAGCCAACGCCGACGCCGACTCCGTGCCCGAATCCAAAGAAGGACACATACGCAGGCGCCCAAATCGGACGATAGTGCCGATAGCCGTACACCGGCCCCGGCCACCACACCCACGAGCTTCCGTAGAACATCCATCGTCCGTAGTGATACGGCGCCCAACCCCACGGTTCATAGGAAACCCAGGTCCATCCCCAGTACGGTTCCCAGACCCAGCGGCCAGCGCGATAGGGAGCCCAGCCGTAACTGACGGCCGGCACCCAGACCTGTCCGTAGTCGGGAACGCTGGTCCAGTGCCCGTAGGCGTCGAGGTCTTCCGACCCGACGTAGTAGTCGTTGGTGCGGCTCCAAGCCTGGGCGTTACGGATGGTATTGTCGCGGTCGTTGTTCCAGCGATCAAAGTCATCCTTCGATCTGGCGTCGGCAATCTGATATTGCGTATCGTTGCCGGTGCCGCGCACCGTGATCATCTGTCCCTTCCCAATGTGGGTATGGCCCTGAGGCGTGGCGACATCGGCCTCGCCTTTGCGAACTTCAACCTGAGTCTCTTCATCGGAGAGCACGAAGATCCGATAACTGCCTTCACGGCGCGTCGGGTGCAGCGACATGTTGGGGGTATCGATCTCGACGTCGGCTTCGCCATCGCGAACGACGGAATAGTTGGCCAGACCCTGGCCGAGCTGAATCTGAATCTGAGTGCGGCTCAGTCCAGTGATATTCGCTTGCGCGCTCTCGGCCAGACGCAGGATGTTGGCGTAGTCGAGTTGGATCTCACCGCGCGAATTCTGTCCGGTTGAGATCTTGTCTCCCTCGACGACCGGCGCGTTCAGGGCAGCCGCGCTCCAGTCGCCGGAGTCGCCGCGCTGCGTGGAAACCTCACCATGAATCAGACTGATGCGCGCCACGCCCGGGTCGGTCTTCACCTGCGCCATGGCGGCACCGGATAATCCGATCACCAAGGCCACCGCCGCTATCACTGCCATCCATCTGAGTTTCACAGGTCACCTCCGCCCTCGCGGACCAAGCTTCGGCTTGATTAATGCAAGGGGAGGGCCACTGGGAGGCAAGACCGATATAGGCATTCGTTTCAATAAGTTAGACGAGGTCACCGCTTGTTCAGGTTTGCCGGCCGGTGGTTGGGTTGAGCCGTGAGTGGTGGATTTCAGCCAGTGGCGTTCGTGCTCCTCGCTTCGAAATGATCCTTCCTTTCCTCCTCTGGCACGGTTGCATCCTTGTCGGTTTCGACGGTTACATCCACCTCGTCTCCTTTCTTGAGACGCACTTCATCGCCGTTTCCGTCGGTGAGGGAATTTTCAATGCGGATTTCGCGATACAGAGTGTCAGCTCCTTCCACGGCGATCTGCGCCTTCTCCGGCTCGCTGGGAGCAAGTGGCGGGATGATTTTCTCGACCTTACCCGGCAGGGTCACACTAGGCTTTTCCGTCATGTCTTCTCCTTTGATTCCGTACCCGACGTAGAGCGACGGGCCAGATCTTTAAGCGCGGCCAGGTAGTCGGCCAACACTTCGCGGATGCGTTGGAGCAGTTCTTCGTGCCGGTACGATTCCTCGTCGGTCAACCGGACAAAGGTCTCCTTCTTCAAAGTCTCAATGTGCTCGGTCATGAGGGCTTTGAGTTCTTCGCGTAGTTCTTCGACACTACGCCGTTTCATACTGCACGCTCTGAGATGCGAAATCTGCGGCAGTTTATCTGACCCCCAACTGAGTTCCAAACGGGGAATCCTTTAGAGGAATGACAGAAATCCTGTAGGTGAGGGGACAACGAGGTGCGCTTCCGGGACCGCGAGAAGATACAAAGATGCCGATTCCCGGCTCGCTGGCCAGGTCAGTCGCTTTCGCCCTCGTCGGAAATTCCGATCTTCGACAGACGATAGCGCAGCGTGTTTCGCGAAAGCCCCAGCAGTCGCGCGGCCTGGGACTTGTTGCCGTTGGCGCGCTTCAAAGCTTCACGAATCACCTCATCTTCCCACTGATCGAGCGTCATCCCCTCGGGCAGGAAGCTGTCTCCGGCTGACACGGTTCGACTGCGCGGCGTGTCGAAGTGAATATCGTCGGCCTCGAGATTGTCGCTCTTCGCCAGCGCGCAGGCGCGCTCGATAATATTCTGCAGTTCACGAACATTCCCCGGCCAGTGGTGGTTGAGCAGCGAGTTCATGGCTTCACCGGAAACCGCCGCCACCTGCCTTCCGGATTCGCGGGAGAACCGCCGCAAGAACAGATGGACCAGGTCCGAGATATCTTCTTTATGTTCGCGCAGCGGCGGGATGTCGATGGGCACGACGTTCAGCCGGTAGTAGAGGTCTTCGCGAAACGTCCCGTCTTCCAGCGCCGCGCGCAGGTCGCGATTGGTCGCTGCCACGAGCCGCACGTCAACCTTGATCGTGCGCGTGCCTCCCAGGCGCTCGAATTCGCGCTCCTGAAGAACGCGCAGCAGCTTGACCTGCGTCGCCGGAGGGACGTCCCCGATCTCGTCGAGGAAGAGCGTGCCTTTGTCGGCGAGTTCGAACTTGCCCGGTTTACTGGTTGTGGCGCCGGTAAAAGCTCCCCTCTCGTATCCGAACAGTTCGCTTTCCAGCAGATTTTCGGGGATGGCGGTGCTGTTGATCTTGACGAATGGCCCGGAGGCGCGCCGGGATTTCTCATGAATGACGCGCGCGATGAGGTCCTTGCCGACGCCACTTTCTCCGCCCAGCAACACGGTGGAATTGGTCGGCGCGACACGCTCGACCGTGGCCAGTACTTCCTGCATCTTTGGGCTGCCCGCAACGATGTTGGGATGGCTATACTTCTCGCCGAGCGCCTCGCGCAGCGAGCGATTTTCTTCGCGCAGCCGCGATACGTCGAGCTCCTTGTGCACCACCATCCGCATTTCACTCAGGGAAAACGGCTTCAACACGTAGTCGCTGGCGCCGGCTTTCATGGCATCGACGGCCGTTTCGACCGACCCGAATGCGGTCATGACAACCACCGGCAGAGCCGCATTCTCCTGTTTCACCGCCTGCAGCAATTCGAGGCCGCTCACGCCCGGCAACTTGAGATCGGTGATCACGAGATCGATGGGCTCAGACGCGAGCAACTTCAGCCCGGTCTCCGCGTCTCCGGCGGATACTGTCTTGAAGCCGTCTTCCCCCAGATTCAGCTCGAGCAGACGCCGCATCTTGGCTTCGTCTTCAACAATGAGGATGGTCGCCATGTGTAGGTCTTACGGTGCCACGACTTCCGACGCCCGCTGCGGCTCGCCGGTTTCCTCCAGCGGGAGAAAAATGGTAAATGAAGCGCCGCCCTCGGGTCCCGGATCGACTCGAATCGAACCATGATGGCCGTCGATGATCTTCGAGACGATGGACAGGCCCAGCCCAACGCCAGTCTTCTTCGTAGTCACAAAGGGATTGAAAATCTCCTCGCTCATGTCTTTGGGTATGCCGTGCCCGCTGTCAGTGATCCGAACCGTAACTCCGGTGCGGGCGTTCAGCATCGATGGCGTAGCCTCGACTCTCAGCATTCCTCCGGCTTCGTCCATTGCTTCGTAGGCGTTCTGCACGAGGTTGATGAAGGCCTGTTCGCAAAGGCTCTCGTCGAGCGGAAGTTTCGGCAGGTCCGGCGCATAGTCACGTTCCACCTGAACCGGCTTTCCCTTCCAGTGATCGGCAACGTTCTTGAGGACTCGGTCCAAGAGAACAGTCAGGTCCGCGGTATGCAAGTCGGCCTGCAGCGGCCGGGCGAAATTCAGAAACTGCGTGACCAGCGCGCTGAGACGGTTCACTTCCGTAGAAATGTATCCCGCAAGTTCGCGGGCAAGATCGTCGGAGGCCTCAAGTTTCTGGTTCAGCATCTCGGCGGAACCTTTGATGACGGCCAAGGGGTTGCGGATCTCGTGTGCCAGGCCGGCCGAGAGCTGTCCCAATGCAGCCAAGCGCTCGGAACGCCGCGCCTGTTCCTGCGCCAGTTTCAATTGGTGATTGGTTTCGGCGAGGCGCTCCGCGAGTTCTTGATAGAGTCGCGTTTGGCGGCGGCTCTCCTGGGTGAAGCGGTTCACCAGCATGGCCGCCAGAAAAAAGAAAACCACTCGCAGAGCAAGCCGCCCAATTCCCTCGCTGCTGATGTCGTACTCCTGTAGCGCCGGGTAGAGATACGCACAGTAAGTCGCAGACAACAGTGCGGTCCATCCCAGAGTTCCCCAGGGTCCGAAGTACAACGCCGCCGTCACGGCCGGAAGGTAGTAGATCGGATAGTAGCTGCTGTTGATGCCGACTTCGCCGGTGTGATTGATGAGGAAGGTAGCCAGTATTATCTTGGCCAGAACAACGTAGATCGCCCCCTGTTTCGGATATCGACGGATCACGCGTCCTTCCAGCAACTGCACGGTGCCGATGGCGAACAGAATGACCTGCTTGTGCCATTCGCCGCGAGGCGGCAGGACGGCCAGACAAATCAGGAGCACCAGCCAGACGGCGTCCAGCCACTCAAAACGGCGGGGTCGAATATCGACAATCGAGGACTCGGAGGCCACGCTTCCATCCAACCGCAGAAGCGCGCCAGAGTCAATGCGGGGGCTCTAGCTGCTTACGGCCCTGCTCGGGTCACCACAGCGGGTTTGCAATCGTGATCGGAATGAAGAGTTCCGTGTTCTTTCCGATATCGTTCAGTTTTTGTGAGTGGTGTCGGTGGGAGAAGGGGCCTCGGCGGCCGCCAATTCAGCTCGGAATCGTACCGCCTTTTCTGGTTGCTTCATCCCCTCGTAGGCGGCGATCAGATCCTTCCGCGCGGCACGGATGAAGCTCGACTCCGGACTGGGATACTTCATGAGGATGTTGTATCCGGCGAGGGATTCCACCGATGCTTCGGCATACCGGTTCTGGCGGAGGAGTGTCCGTCCCAGCTTGATTCGGGCAATCCCGGTGTTCACGTTATCGGCCGACAGCGCTTCGGTGTTGCGACGGACAACATCGCGGTAAATCTGCTCGGCGCGGCGGTAGTCCTTTCTGTCAAGGTAGGTGCTGGCCAAATTGGACAACGCGATTGCGACCTTGAAATGATGGTCGCCGTATACGGAGCGATAGATTTCCACCACGCGGCGAAAGCGCGCTTCGGCCGCATCCCACTGGTTTCGCTGATACTCCACATTCCCAATTTCATTGAGCGTGTCGGCTACGGATGAGTGCACCGGGCCATAAGCCTGTTCCTTGATCGCAAGCGCGCGTTCCAGTACCGTAATGGCTTCGTCGAACTTGTTCTCATACGAAAGCGCTTGCCCCAGCGACGTCAGGTCGTCGGCCACCTTTGGGTTGTCCTTGCCGTAGTAGGCCTGGGTGATCGCGAGCGCCTGCCGCGCAAATTGTTCGGCTTGGCCGTAGTATCCAAGGTCAGACTGGATACTGGCGAGGCTATGGATGTCGTCTGCGACCAGCGGATGCTCCGCCCCGTACAATTTGCGGTGCATTTCGAGCAGCCGGCGATACATGGGATCTGCCACGTCATAGTGCCCGGCGCGATATTGCGCTGCGGCCAACTCGGAGAGGCTGTTGGCCAGTTCATTCGGGGAAGATCCCGCCGCAGTCTGCAGTTTCACCTCCTCTTCAATGACTTGGATCGCTTGATCATGCGAGCCCCGCTCTCCCAGCACTTTCCCGAGGGAAATTGCGGCCTTCGCTACCACCGGATGATTGGGCGGCAGATGGCGCTTGCTCATCTCCAAACCCTGGCGGGTCAGTTGCTCAGCCTCCTCCAGTCGCGACTGGTCGAAGCGCAATAGACCGAGTGCCACCAGGGTTTCAGCAACTTCCGCGCTATCGCTGCCGAACAACGACCGGCGCTCGCTGAGAACCGACTGAAACAGAGACTCCGCTTTGTCGAATTGACCGAGTTGCTGATAGATGCCGCCGAAGTTGTATAACAGTTCGGCACGCACTTTCGCGTCTGAACTCAGGGCCTGCGCGTCTCGGACGCCGCGGTCAATCATGTCCACGACTTTTAGGTTAGCGGCTGGCCCGGCTGCTTCGTCTCCCCCTTGAAACACGTTGATCATGAAACGCTGGATGCGTTGTGTGCGCGCCGCCTCTGCCAAGGCCGTGTCACGAGCCTTGGCCAGACGCACCGTGAAGAAAACCACGAGCCCGATCAGCACAACGATAGCCGCGCTCGCGGCCATGACTTCGCGCTGGTTCCGCCGCACAAACTTGCCCAGCCGGTACCCAACCGTATCGGCCCGCGCCTCCAGCGGTTCACCGTGCAGGTAATGATGCACGTCGCGGATCAGCGCTTCGACCGACCGGTATCTGCGTTCGGGATCCTTGTGCATGGCGGTCAGGCACAACACGTCCAGATCCGCCCAGGAACCGGCGCTTAACGACAGCGCAGGCGACGTTGTTTCCTTGTGCCGGGTCGCGACCGACGGCTTCGCCGGTTCGTGCTCGAGCAGCACCGTCTCGGCTTCGGCAGGAGCAAGATTCGACAGGTCGAACGGAAGGCGGTCGCACAGCAATTCGTACAGGATCACTCCCAGCGAATACACGTCGCTCTGGATTCCCAGCCGCTGCCCGCGAATCTGTTCCGGCGCGGCATACGCCGGGGTCATCAGCCGCAGTCCAGTCATGGTCTGCTGTGCGGGGACATCGAGGCTCTCCAACTGCTTGGCGATGCCGAAGTCCAGGAGCCGGATGGAGCCGTCCGCCTTCACCAGCACATTCGATGGCTTCAGGTCGCGGTGAATGACGGCGTTGCTGTGCGCGTATTGCACGGCCTCGCAGACCTGGCGGAACAACAACAATCTGCGCTCAATCGAAGATTGATTCTTGACACAGTATTCGGTGAGCGGCAGACCTTCCACATACTCCATGACGAAATAAGGAGTGCCGTCGGAAAGCGAGTCGGCATCGTAGAGCCGGGCGATCGAAGGATGATTCAGTTGCGCGAGAGTGCGTTGCTCCGCGGCGAAGCGTTCCCGGCGCGCGGGCGAAAGCCAGGCATCGCGCAGCAGCTTGAGGGCAACCCGGCTTCCCAGGTCCTGACGCTCAGCGAGATAGACCACGCCCATCCCGCCTTCGCCGAGCACACTGCGGATGCGGTACGGTCCCAATTCCTGGAAGGGCGGCGATACCGGTTCTTCTCCGTCCAGGATCTTGTGGGCTACGTCGGCCAACGACTGATCGAGAAGTGTGGTGTCGCGAGCGTCTTCCTGCAGGAGAGCCAGAACGTCCGCCACCAGCCCCTCATCTCCAGCAGAGGCGGATTCGAGAAAGGCACGCTGGTCCGGCGCCGGCATGACGGCGGCTTCGTGGAACAGAGTTTGGATTTTGTCCCAACGACTACTGTCCATGCAGTTCCCAGGTCCCAGGCAGTTTTTGGTTCTCGGTTCTCAGTTCTCAGTCAGAACCTGTGAGCTTTTCACTGAGAACTGAGAACTGCTTCTAACTCGCTTTGCGCAGTTCGTGTGCGAGCCAGGCCTTGGCGGCGCGCCAGTCGCGCAGAATGGTTGCTTCCGAAACGTCAAGCAAGGCAGCAGTCTCAGGGACGTCCAGCCCCCCGAAAAAGCGGCTCTCCACCATCAGGGCCTGGCGGGGCTCAAGCCGCGCCAACTCAACAAGAGCACGGTCTAAGGCCAGGACGTCTTCTACTTCCCACGATTCCCCGTCTCGGGACTCATCCAGGGGGATGCGGGTCGCGTCGGGCCCGCCCCGTTTGCCGGCATTGCGGCGACGCGCGGCTTCCACCAACACCTGACGCATGGCCCGAGCGGCGATCCTCTTGAAATGCAGCCTGGACGTCGAGGCGAAGCGGGGCGAGTTGGCCAACTTCAGCCAAGCCTCGTTCACCAGGGCGGTCGGGGTCAGGGTGGCACCCTGGTCGCCGCGTTTCACGCTCGACGCCAGGCGGCGCAGCTCTTCGTAGGTGAGACTGAATAGATCGTCGAGCGCTCGCCTCTCTTGCGGTATGGATCCGCCCTTGGCAGACGGGCGTAACGGAAGACGATTGGACAGCGACATGACAGCTTTTCCCCGGATTTACGCAATGCGTATTAACTGCGAGCCGGTTCGGGGAGGGATGGCGGGGAGACTGTCCCCACAGGGCTGGCATATTAGCACTCGGGACTGCGAGCGTTCAACCAGCAAGCACTGATTCACCTCTGCCGGAAGAGACCTGGCCATGAAAAAGCGAGGCAGGATCCTGCGAGACCCAAGGTTCGGCGCGGGTTTGCTGATGATTGAAGGTCGCCAATACCCGTTCGCGATTGAGGGCGTTTGGAAGTCGGATGCCCTACCGAGGGCGGGTCTTGTGGTGGACGTCGACGTGGACGGCGACGGTCGTGTCCGAGCCGTCACCGTCGTCCCTGATTCGCTCCTCGCTGAGGAGCAGGCTCAAGTAGCCTTCATTCTGGCCCGCCGCAACGATGGGGCCTCAGCATCGACCATTCTCTCGAAGGGTGGAGGTTCCACTCTCATCGGCGCCGGACTTCTGGTGTTGGCGTGGTTCTTCCTGACGGCAATCTCGATCCAGTTGCCGTTTCCCGGCAAACTCGACTTCACGTTCTGGGAGGTGCTGGGGTTACTAAATGCCGGACATTCTCCTGATCTGTTAGATCAGCAGAACAGCTCTGGCGCCGGGATCTACGGCGGCCTCGTGGTAGTCGCGCTTCTGGGACCGTTGGTTCACTTCGTCTGGCACGACAAAAGAGCGCTGCTGGGCGGCCTGCTGCCGCTGATAGTTGTCGCCGTCGTAGCGATCATGGCCCGAGGCAGCATCGGGAACTCAATCGTGGCCAGCGCTGCGATCGACGCGACCTCCGCGCAAGCCCACGATGAGGCGATGAAGGCGGTTTCACTGGGTCTGGGCAGCTACCTGTCATTGACTGTGAGCCTGTATTTCGCCGTTGTCTCGGCAAAGCGCTTCCTGATTTCTAAGGGCGGCGAAGGACGGGAATTGCGACCGTCCCGCAGAGAGGCGGCCTAGCTTCCCGCACGTCCAGGACGCGTGAACACTCGGGGACTCTTCACCGATTGCGACGAATCCTGGAAAAAAGGCGTCGCGGACCCGATCGTTCGCGATGCCTTGAGGGCGATCGCGGCTGGGTACGTGTATTTCGGGGAATTGGCGCTAGGTCGAGTAGTCGGCGTTGATTCGCACGTACTCAGCCGTCAGATCGGTGGTCAGAAAGCGCACGCTGCTCTTGCCTCGCCCGAGTTGCACGCAGATGTCGCAATCTGGTTGCACCAGGGCATTGTGAGCCCGTTGCTCGTCGAAGGGATGAGCGACTCCGTTCCGGCATACCATCTGATCGGCGATGAAGATTCGAATACGACTGGGTTCGAGCTTAACGCCGCACGCGCCCGCTGCTGCCAGAATTCGCCCCCAATTCGGGTCCGCGCCCGCCCAGGCTGTCTTGACTAGCGCGGAATGAGCTATGGCACGCGCCACCGTGAGTGCTTCTTCCCGGCTACGGGCCTGCTCAACCTGCAAACGGATCACGTGCTGCACGCCCTCTCCATCGCTCACAATTTGCTCGACTAGCGAGTGGCAAACGGTAGTCAGAGTACCGGCGAACTGTTTTCGAATCTTTGACTCCTTTAGCGTAGCCGTGCTTTGCCCACTGGCGAGCAGAAGAACCGTGTCGTTCGTCGAAGTATCGCCGTCCACCGACATCGCGTTCAGGGACTGGTCGCACGCTTCTCGCAAGAGAGGCTTCAGGTCGCGCGCACTGGCAGCAATGTCAGTGAACAGGTACACCAGCATCGTCGCAAGATTCGGGTGAATCATCCCCGAACCCTTGGCGATGCCCAGCAGAGTGACCTGCTTCCCTGCAGCCTCGAACCGGGCCGATGCGATCTTGGGGCGCGTATCGGTCGTCATGATGGCGCGGGCAAAGCCGAGGACAGCATCTTCGGACTGAGACTTCGCCGCGATCAGTTCGGGCAACGCGGCTAGCACCTTCTCGGCGGGAAACGGCACTCCGATAATGCCGGTCGAGGAAGGAAACACTTCCGTCGATTTAACGCCAACCAACTTTGCCGCTTCGTGACAAACCCGTTCGCAAGCGCGCCGGCCCTGTCCGCCCGTCGCGCAGTTGGCGTTACCGGAATTTACCAGGAGGGCGCGTACCCGGCCCCCTGTACTGCGTAATGATGCCTGGCCAACTTCCAGCGGCGCCGCAACCACCCGGTTCTTCGTAAAAAGCGCAGCCGCATTGGCGCCGGCCTCCACTTCCGCGAGCGCCAGATCGGGCCGTCCGCTCGCCTTGATGCCCGCAGCTAGTGCCGAAAAAGAAAATCCCCGCGGCACGAGAATCTTCTCGGGAGAATTCTGCAGGCGCGTCATGCCTGAATCTTCAACCAGTTCGTGGGGGGGGGAAGGATGGCAAAGCGCGGCACTTCTCCGCGGATCATCGCCACCTCATCGCAGTAGTGGAGCCGCGGACACTTGTAGCAGTCTTTGTGAATCTTATCCGGCAGATCCTGATGCGAAGCGATGGTGAAGCCCATGCGCGAGAAAAATTCCGGAATCCGCGTGAAAAGACAAACGCACGTCACCTGGTGACGTTCCGCCTGCGCCAGCAGCGCCTTCACCAGGCGCCGGCCCCCTCCTTTGGTCTGTTGTTTGGGATCGACGGTGATCGACCGTATCTCCGCCAGATGGAGCCCATAAAGATGCAAAGCGCCGCACCCGATGATGCGCCCGTCGTGCTCGAGCACGACAAAATCGCGAACGTTCTCGCAAATTTCTGCCAGGCTCCGCGGCAGCAGTGTGCCATCACCGGAGTAAGCCGAGATCAGAGCGTGGATCTGCTCCGCGTCCGGCAGGGTGGCTTCACGCGTGCGCATGAGCCACCTCGCGCTGAGAAGCGACGCTCATGCCCGCAGCACCTCGGTGCCGTACTCGAGCTTCGTGAAATAGAACTGTGGCAGACTCTCCGCCTGCGAAGCCGGCAGAATACGCACACGTCCGACGCCATGTTTCAGCGCATTCGTGCAGGCCTCCAGCTTGGGCAACATGCCGCCGCTGACGACCGACCCTTCCACGAGCCCCGCTACTTCCTTCGTGTTCAGCCACGGGATCACAGACCCGTCCGCTTGCTTCACTCCAGCCACGTCAGTAAGAAAGATCAGCGCATCGGCCTGGCATGCGATCGCACAGGCGGCAGCCATCTGATCGGCATTCACGTTGTAGTACTGGCCGTCGCTGCCAAGCGCGACCGAAGAGAGCACGGGAATGCCGCCTTCCGCCCAGATGGCTCTAATCCAGCGTGGTTCGGAAAAACAGATTTCGCCGACGAATCCCAGGTCGTGTTCCTGATCCTGCTTCTTGCGCGCGCGGAAGGCGCCGCCGTCTCCGCCGCAAAGTCCGACCGCGGGATGTCCAGCGAGAGCGATGGCCGCTACCAGGCTCTTGTTCACGATGCCGGCCAGCACCATCAGCGCGACGTCCCGCGTCTCCGCGTCGGTGACACGTAATCCGTTGACGAATGCGCTCTCTTTGCCCAGTAACTTCAACGTCCGCGTCAAGGCGCTGCCTCCGCCGTGCACCACCGCGATCTGGTGGCCGTCCTCCGCCATTTCCACCACCGAATGCGCGCACTTCTGAAGAATCGCTTTGTCCTCGAGAGCCGCTCCTCCAATTTTCACGACGACCTTCATGCCAGGCCCTCCTCTTCATTCCAGCCATACATCAGGTTCATGTTCTGCACCGCCTGACCGGCCGCTCCCTTGAGCAGGTTGTCGAGACAGGAGAGGACGATCAGCCGCTGGCCATCGGCAGCGAGCGAAAATCCGATGTCGCAATAATTCGTATGCAGCGAGTCGGAAATTTGCGGCAGTGCAGAGGCTGGGAGAATCCGCACCCACCGCTTCCCCGCGTAGAAATCGCGGAAACACGACTCCACACCCTGAGCCGTCGTCTTCTTCTTCAGATGCACGTAGAGGGTCGACAGAATTCCGCGCGGAATCGGCAACAGGTGCGGCGTAAAGATGAATTGGCTTCCGTCGAGGCCCAGCTGCTCCAGGATTTCTCCGGTATGGCGATGCGTGAACAGCGAGTAGGCGGAAAGATTGTCGGCGACCGAAACAAAATGCGTGCGCGCCGTTGGTTCTTTTCCCGCGCCCGACACGCCGGATTTCGAATCGGAAATGATGCCGCGATCGCGATCTACGAGATCAGCCGACAGAACCGGCGCCAGGGCCAGAATGACGGACGTGGCATAGCATCCGGGATTGGCGACAAGTGTCGCCGCAGGCATGCATTTTCCATTCAACTCAGGCAATCCGTACACCGCCTGGGCATCAAGGCGAGTCGCCACGGGCGCATTCTCGTCTTTGAATCCGTAAACCGCGCGATGCTCCTCCTGCTTCAACCTCCACGCTCCGCTCAGATCCACCACCCGCAGCCCGCGCGCGAGTGCCTCCGGAACCAGGCTGCGCGAAACCGAATGTGGCGTCGCCAGAAACAGCAGTTGCGCACCATGCTTCTCCACCGCTTCCCAGGAAAACGACTCGACCCGCAGGTGACCATTTCCTACAAACAGAGGATGGGCCGCCGTGCCCTCAGCCGGGACAGAGTCACTCCCGCGCCGCATAAGCAAGGGAGTGTCCACGCGCGGATGTCGCGCCAGCAGCCGCGCCAGTTCGAGGCCGGAATATCCCGTCGCCCCCAGTACCGCAGTTTTCAGTTTGGACCCCCTCAACCCAACATCTCCCGGATGCGTTCCGCCAGCCGCCCAGCCGCTTTCTGGTCGGGACAAACAATCAGAATCGCGTCATCGCCGGCGATCGTGCCGACTGTCTCGGGCCAGCTCTCTGCGTCGAGCGCGGCCGCCACCGGCTGCGCGCTTCCCACCGCCGTCTTGATGACCAGCAAATTCTGCGCCGGCCGTACATCAAGGACAAACTCACGCACCAGCCGCGAGACGGGCGGCAGTGCCGGCTCGGCGGCCGGAGCCATGTGCAGGCGCGCATAGCCATCCCCGGTCTTGACCAGGTTCAGCTCGTGGATATCCCGCGAAAGCGTGGCCTGCCCCACGTCGCAGCCACGCCGGTGGAGGGCGCGCTGCAAGTCCTCCTGGCTCGCCACGGGCCCTTGCTGTACGATTTCAAGGATGGCTTTTTGACGGGCAAGCTTGGTCATAACGCATAATTATCCACAATAGTGAATAGTTATTCAATGATCGCCTGCCTCAGAACCGCTGTCAAGAGAGAAAAAGGACAGGAAGCCTGCAAGTGATGGGTGATTTGTATGGGTTTCACCATCACCAAACACTTTCTGCCTACCGCGACGTCGCCCCCAGTTGGCGCACCGAAGTAATGAAGGTGCGTGCGGCCTGCGTTAAGGTGCGATCCCGCCGGTAGGCCAGTCCCAGTTCCCGCCACAGTTCTTTCTCCTTGGGCGCGATGAGCTTCACGCGTCCGGCGAGCACCTGGTCGCGCGCAAAGCTGGCGCTGATCAGCGAAACTCCCAGTCCCGCCGCGACGAAACTCTTGATCATGCCCACGCTCGGCAGTTCCATCCGCACCTGCAATTGCGATTCGTACGGACGCAGCAGCTTGTCCATGAGACGCCGCGTGTATCCGGTCTTCGGCAACAGCATCGGCTCGCGCGCAATCTCGCTCAAGGACACGACGTCCTGCTTCGCCAATGCGTTCTGCGGATTCACCATCCACATCAACTGATCACGGTAAATGGGCGCTGTCTTCAGCTTCGCCGATTTGACGGGCAGCGTGACGATGCCCACGTCAATCGTTCCGTTCTCCAGTTTCTCCACGATCTTGTAGCTGAAGTTCCGGTAAATGCTGAGCTTGACGTCGGGATGCAGGTGACAATACTTGGCGAACACGTCAGGCAACACGTACAGGCACGTGGCTTCGTTAGCGCCGACCACCAACTGTCCGCGCGGCGCGGTGCCGTGATCGGCGACCGCGAGTTTCGATTCGTCGCGCATCTGGGTCATCCTCTCGGCGTAACCCAGAAACACCCTGCCTGCCGGAGTCAGAGTGACATCCTTGCCGGACCGGTCCAGCAGCCGGTCTCCGTACTCCTGCTCCAACTGGCGAATTTGCGCGCTCACAGCCGACTGCGAGCGAAATACTTTTTGTCCCGCCCGCGAGAAGCTGCCGAGTTTTGCGACCTCCAGGAACGTAACCAGCTGATCAAAATCCATAGATTGAGCGTGATTATAGTCGACACGCGTTGCGAAAACGTGACTATTGGAAATTCGAATCGTTTGCATTCGAAAAATACAGTGTGCGGCCTTCACCTTCTGATTGACCCGCTCGACCGCGTGAAGTACCGTAAGGAAACCATGTTGTCTCATCGCCATCACCACCACCATCACGCGCGCAGCGCGTTGGCGGGGGTGCGTAGCTGAGATAACGAACGCTCCTTTAGAGATTGAGCCCGCTGGCGCAACGAGCGCAGCGGGCTTTTTGTTTTTCCGTGAAGGGAGGCCACGATGACCGTGGAACTCGATTTCGACAAAATGGACGGCCTCATTCCCGCCGTGGTGCAGGACCAGGCCAACGGAGAAGTCCTGATGGTGGGCTTCATGAACCGCGCCGCCATGGAACGCACCTTGCAAATCGGCTACGTGACGTTCTTCAGCCGTACCCGCAATGAACTGTGGACCAAAGGTGAAACCTCAGGGAACCGGTTACGGCTCATCTCCGCCCGGACCGACTGCGACCGCGACACGCTGCTGGTGCAGGTCGAGGTCGAGGGCTCCGGCCTGGTTTGTCACAAAGGAACGCGCTCGTGCTTCACTGAGCTCGTACCGCTCTTGGCGCCCGAGGCCGTCGCCGGGCCGAGCACGGAGAAAGCGCGATGAAGCTCCGACTCGGCATTCCCAAGGGCAGTCTGCAAGAGGCGACGCTTCAGTTGTTCGCGCGCGCCGGGCTTCCCATCTACACCGACGGACGTTCGTACTTCGCCAGAACCGCCGATCCCGAAATTGAATGCATGCTGATTCGCGCCCAGGAAATGGCCCGCTACGTCGAACACGGCGCGATTGACGCGGGACTGACCGGTCTCGACTGGGTGATTGAAAGCGGCCTCGAAGTGATCGCGGTCAGCGACTTGATCTACGCCAAGCGCAGCCGTGGCAAAGTTCGCTGGGTGCTCGCAGCGCCCGAGGATTCCCGTTTTCAGCGGGCGGAAGATCTCGCCGGCTGCACGATTGCCACTGAACTGGTCAACGTCACGCGCGATTATTTTTCAAAAAAGGGCGTAGAGGTTCGTGTCGAGTTCTCCTGGGGCGCGACCGAAGTCAAGCCACCCACACTCGCCGACGCCATCGTCGAGGTCACCGAGACCGGCAGTTCGCTGCGGGCCAATCACCTGCGCATTCTTGAAACTGTGCTCGAATCGAACACACAGATCATCGCCAACAAGGCTGCGTATGCCGATCCCTGCAAGCGGCGCAAAATCGAAAATCTGGCTCTGATGCTGCGCGGCGCCATGGAAGCGCAGGATCGCGTCGGACTGATGCTCAACGTCCGCAAGCAGGACCTGCAGTCCGTCCTCGCTGTTCTGCCCGCGCTGAAAAAGCCGACCATTTCGACTTTGAGCGACGAAGACTGGCTCGCCGTCAACACGGTGATCGAAGAATCAACGGCATGGGAAGTGATTCCACGTTTGAAAGAAGCGAAGGCGCAGGGGATTGTCGAATATCCGCTGAACAAGGTGGTGATGTGATGCGCCTGCTCACCGGACGCACCGCGGCCGCCGTGGTCGAACGCCTGGCCCGGCGCGGTACTCAGTTCTCTTCGCTCGAACCGCGCGTGCGCCGCATCGTGAGCGGCGTCCGCCGCGGAGGCGACCGCGCGCTTCGCCGCTACGCGCAGAAGTGGGACGGCCTGAAGCGCAAACAGCCAGTGCGCGTGCCGGAAGCGGAGTTGGAAGCGGCCGCACATTTCCTGACGCCAGAGTTACGGAAATCGCTGCGCCGGGCCGCGGCCAACATCCGACGCTTCTGCGAGTGGCAAAAGCCCGCGGCCTGGATGCGTCAGCGTGACGGAACCTGTCTCGGACAACTGGTGCGGCCCCTCGAATCTGTCGGCTGCTACGTTCCCAGCGGACGCCATCCGCTCGTCTCAACTTTGCTGATGACGGTGATTCCCGCTAAGGTCGCAGCGGTCAAAAGCATTCGCGTGGTTTCGCCAAAACCGTCGCTGGAGGTTCTGGGCGCGGCGGCGATGCTGGGCGTCACTGATTTCTATCGAGTTGGCGGCGCCCAGGCCATTGCCGCGCTGGCCTATGGAACCGAGACTGTGCCGCGCGTCGATAAGATTGTCGGCCCCGGCAACGGCTACGTGACCGTCGCCAAGAAGTTGGTTTCGTTCGACTGTGCCATTGACTTTCTCGCCGGACCCACCGAGGCGGTCGTTCTGAGCGACTCCGGTTCTCCCGCTTTTATCGCGGCCGATCTTGTTTCACAGGCGGAACACGATCTTGATGCGATATCGATTTTGATCACGACCTCGAAAGATCTGGCCGGAGCAGTGGCGGCCGAGATCGCACCGTTGATCAAAGACAATCCTGTTGCGCGACAATCGCTACGCCGGAGTGGCGTGATCCTGCTGGCTTCCTCGCGCCCGGAAGCTCGGGAGTGGGCCAATCTCCTGGCTCCCGAGCACATCACCATCGACAGGGAAGACCTGCCCTTTATCGACAATGCCGGATCTGTCTTCGTCGGAGACTACTCACCGCAGGCGGCGGGCGACTATGCTTCAGGCCCCAACCATGTGTTGCCAACTTCCGGTCAGGCCCGCTTCCGCGGCGGCTTGAGTGTTCTTGACTTCGTGAAAGTCGTCACCGTGCAGGAACTGTCCGCACCGGGCTTGCAGCGCATCGCGAAGACAGTCGAATGCCTAGCCGAAACCGAAGGCCTGTCCGCACATGCACACGCCGTTCGTGTGAGGTGCAGCCATGCTTAGACCACGCGAGGCGGTGCGCACCTTGCCGACGTATCACCCGCCGCTCTGTGGACGCGATGGCCTCCGCCTCGACTTCAACGAAAATACGGTGGGCTGCTCGCCTCGCGTGCTCGAACGATTAAGGCAGCTGGACTTCGAGCAACTGGCGCGCTATCCCGAGCGCGAGCCTCTCGAAGGTGCGATCGCCGACTTTCTCGGCGTCCCGCCAGCGGAAGTTCTGCTGACCAACGGTGTCGACGAAGCGATTCACCTGCTCTGCGAAACCTACCTTGAGCCCGCCGATGAAGCATTGGTCGTCGTGCCCACGTTCTCGATGTATCGCATCTACGCCGCGGCCACCGGAGCGCAAGTCGTGAGCGTCCCATCCGGGCCGGACTTTCGTTTCCCGATCGAAGACGTGCGAAGCCGCATCACGCCCCGTACCCGTCTGATCGCCGTGGCTAATCCCAACAATCCGACCGGCACGGTCGCTTCGCAGGAAGAATTGCTGCAAATCGCGCACTCAGCACCCCAGGCAGCCCTGCTTGTCGACGAGGCCTACTTCGAGTTCTATGGCAAGACCGTGCTCGGCACCTGGCGCGAACTTCCCAACATCTTCGTGGCGCGCACGTTTTCGAAGGCCTACGGACTTGCGGGCCTGCGCATCGGCGTCTTGCTCAGCCATCAGGAACAAATTCGTGCTGTGCGCCGCGTGAGTTCTCCGTACAACGTGAATGCGGTCGCGCTAGCGTGTTTGCCCGAGGCCCTCGCCGATCAGACTTACGTGCGCCAGTACGTGAGCGAAGTTCTTGCAGGACGCGATCGTCTGGAGCGCGCCTGCGAAGACGCTGGAATTCCCTACTGGCCGAGCCACGCAAACTTCGTGCTAGCGCGCATCGGATCGCCGGAATTCATCCGGCTCATGCGGGAACGCGGCATCCTCGTCCGCGATCGCTCGAGCGATTACGGATGCGAAGGCTGTGTGCGCATCACACTCGGCCCGCGCGAACACACGGATCGCCTCCTCGCCACGCTTCAGGAAACCTTGGATACCCTCGGCCTCGCGACCGGAGCGTCGAAATCATGAGAAAGGCAACCATCCAGCGCTCCAGTAAGGAAACGCAGATCGAAGTGTCGCTCGTGATCGAAGGCCGCGGGCGCTACCAGGTCTCGACCGGTATCCGCTTCTTCGACCACATGCTCGAACTGTTTGCGCACCATGGCGGCTTCGATTTGAAACTCAAAGCCCGGGGCGACCTCGACGTTGACCAGCACCACACCGTCGAAGACGTGGGCATTGTGCTTGGACAGGCGTTCGACAAGGCGCTTGGCTCGAAGCGCGGCATTCTTCGCGCCGGTTACTTTCTCATGCCGATGGACGAGACCATGGGGCTGGCCGCCGTGGACTTCTGCGGACGCACAACGGCGGTCATTGATACAAAAGTGAAAACGCGACTGGTCGGCGATCTGCAATCCGAACTGGTGCATGACTTTTTCGAGGGCTTCGCCCGCGGGGCACGCTGCAACGTCCACGTGCGCACGCTCTACGGGAGATCGAATCACCACAAAATCGAAGCGCTCTTCAAGGCCTTTGCCCGCGCCCTGCGCGCAGCCTGCTGGCGCGATCCGCAAATGCGCCGCCTGCTGCCGAGCACGAAAGGAGTGCTGTGAGCAACCGCATCGCAATCGTCGACTACGGCGCCGGCAATCTTGTCTCGGTAAAGAAGGCGTTGGACTGGCTGGGCAATGACGCGACCATCACAGCTGATCTGTCCGTTGTCAGCAAAGCTGATCGCGTCGTGCTGCCTGGCGTGGGCCACTTTGCGTCGACCGCCGCCCTCGCCCGCTCGGGTCTGACAAATGCCATCGCCAACTCGATTGAGCGCCGAGTCCCCTTCCTCGGCATCTGCGTCGGCATGCAATGGATGTTCGAGCGCAGCCAGGAAGCGCCAGACACGCCGGGCCTCGGACTCCTCCATGGCGAGTGCGAGCACTTTCCGCCCCAGGTGAAGTCGCCGCACGTGGGATGGAATGACATCGACATTTCCCCGGATTCCCGCCTGTTTCATGGCATTCCGCAGCGTGCCTTCGTTTATTTCACGCATTCATTTCGTGTCCCAGTGACCGAAACGACGATCGCCTGCTGCGAGTACGGAGGCCGATTCTCGGCGGCAGTAGAACGCGATCACGTCTTTGCCGTGCAGTTTCATCCGGAAAAATCAGGGGACATCGGGCTGCACCTGCTGCGCAATTTTTGTTCGATCTGAATTCGGAGGTTTTGTTGACGTTCTCCACTCAAACCTTGTCATTCCGAGCCGCCCGGAACCAAAGGCGAGGGCCAGCAAGGAATCTGCAGTCCGCAGACGACTCCAGATCTCTCGCTCCGCTCGGCATGACAAACCCTGGCGGCAAAGGATGGCGAAGGCTCCCATGCTAACCAAACGCATCATCGCTTGCCTCGACGTCAACGCCGGACGCGTCGTCAAAGGTGTGCAGTTCGTAAATCTCCGCGACGCCGGAGATCCCGCCGAACTGGCCAAGACGCACAGCGAAGCCGGCGCAGACGAAGTTGTGCTTCTCGACATCTCGGCGTCGCACGAGAAGCGCGCCACGCTACTCGATACCGTGCGCCGCACAGCGCGCCAGTTGTTCATTCCATTCACGGTGGGCGGAGGCATTCGCACCTTGGAGGAGGCGGCTGCGGTATTCTCCGCCGGGGCCGACAAGATCAGCATCAACTCCTCTGCCCTCGCCGCTCCCAATCTGATCACGAGCATCGCGGAGCGCTTCGGTTCGCAAGCAGTGGTGGTGGCAATTGACGCAAAGCGTAGTGCAGGCGGGCAGCGCTGGGAAGCCTTCACGCGCGGCGGACGTTCCGCCAGCGGCCACGATGCGGTCACCTGGGCAAAAGAAGCCGAGAGCCGCGGCGCGGGCGAGATCCTGCTCACCTCGATGGATCGCGACGGCACCGAGTCGGGCTTTGACTGTGCGTTGACAAGAGCGGTTGCCGACACGGTTCGTATCCCCGTCATCGCTTCCGGCGGTGCTGGCGGCGCCGTGCATTTTGTCGAAGTTTTCCGCGACGGACACGCCGACGCCGCGCTCGCCGCCTCGATCTTTCACTACGGATTCAGCCGCCTCGCCGATCTCAAGCAGGAACTCGGAGCGCAAGGCATTCCTGTGAGGTATCCATGCTGATCCCTTCGATCGATCTCATGGGCGGCAAGATCGTGCAACTGGTCCAAGGCAGCCGGAAGGAGCTGGAGTTCTCGAATTTTCAGGAGTGGGTAGACCGCTTTGCCAAATATCCACTGGTCCAGTTGATCGATCTCGACGCAGCCATGGGTCAGGGTGACAACGCTCCGCTCGTAAAAGAGTTCACCCGTCAATTGCCCTGCCAGGTCGGCGGGGGCATTCGCACGCTGGCATCGGCCGAAGCAACCTTGGCTCTGGGAGCCCAGCGCGTGATCATAGGTTCGTCGCTGATTTCCAAGGGCACAGTCAATACAGAATTTGCCAAACAACTCGCGCACCACTTTACCTCGCGGAAACTTGTCTTTGCCACCGATTCCCGCGGCGGATTCGTTTCCATCAAGGGATGGAAAGAAATGACTGCCATCCCCACGGTGGATTTCATCCGAGCCCTCGAACCCTTCTGCGCAGCCTTCCTCTACACGAATATCGATACGGAAGGCTTGTTGCAGGGCATTCCGCTCGACACAGTGCGCGAGTTGCGAAACATAACGTCACGCCAATTGATCGCTGCGGGTGGCATTCGCAGCGAAGAAGAAATCGCGGCGCTGAACTCAATGGGCGTCGATGCGGTGGTGGGGATGGCAATCTATCGCGGCCTGATCAAGACCTGAAAACTGCCGGCGGAGTCGGAGCAAGCCATCTCGACAACTTGGGAAATTCAGTTGCGGATATTCTAGGCAACCGCGATGGGCCGACTCGCCACAGTCTGCGCCAGAACTTTTCCGGTGCCGGCTTCCCTCAGGTAGCGATCGACACAAGCCGCCGTCTTCCGGCCTTCGGAGATCGCCCACACGACCAGCGATTGCCCCCGACGCATATCGCCCGCCGCGAACACTCCGGCAACGGTCGACATGCAGTTCTCGTCGGTGGCGACATTTCCGCGCGCATCGAGCGCCACGCCCAGCTGCTCAATCATCCCGTTGCGCACCGGGCCAAGGAAGCCCATCGCAATCAGGACTAACTCCGCATCGATCGAAAACTCAGTGCCCGCGATCGGCTCAAACTTGGGGGGAGGGCCGACCCGCATCGCATGCAACTGCTTGACGTTCCCGGCGGCATCGCCGGTGAACGACGTAGTAGCAATGCTCCAATCCCGAATGCCGCCCTCTTCGTGCGCCGCTTCGGTCCGCAACTGCATCGGCCAGAGTGGCCATGGAGTTTGCGGCGAACGCTCATCCGGAGGCCTGGGCATGATTTCGAACTGATGCACGGAGTGCGCCATCTGGCGGTGGCAGGTGCCCAGGCAGTCGGCGCCAGTGTCGCCGCCTCCGATAATCACGGCGCGCTTGCCGGTGGCGAGAATGTCCAGCTCCGAATCGAGTTCATCGCCGAGGCAGCGCCGGTTCTGTTGCGGCAGGAACTCCATGGCAAAGTGGATGCCCTTCAGCTCCCGCCCCGGCAGGTTCAAGTCGCGTGGATGTTCCGACCCGCCCGCCAGCACGATCGCGTCCGAGTCTCGCTGCAGGTCCTCGACCGTCACATTCTGGCCGACGTGCGCGTTGGTCACGAACTTCACGCCTTCCGCTTCCATCTGCTCCATGCGCCGGTCGATGATGTGCTTTTCCAGCTTGAAGTTCGGAATGCCATAGCGCAGCAGGCCGCCAATGCGATCGGCCTTTTCATAAACGGTGACCGCATGCCCGGCGCGCGCCAACTGTTGCGCGGCCGCCAATCCGGCGGGCCCTGACCCGACGACCGCCACTTTTTTCCCCGTGCGATGTCGGGGTGGTTCAGGCCGAATCCAGCCTTCTTCAAATCCGCGCTCAACGATACTTTTCTCGACCTGTTTGATCGTCACCGGCGGCTGGTTAATGCCGAGCACGCATGCGGCCTCGCACGGCGCGGGACAGACCCGGCCAGTGAACTCAGGAAAATTATTGGTCGCATGCAACTGCCGCACGGCGTCTTTCCAGCGTCCGCGATAGACCAGGTCGTTCCAGTCAGGGATGACGTTGTTGACCGGACATCCGGTGTGACAAAACGGAACGCCGCAATCCATGCACCGCGCGCCCTGGGCGCGCAATTTCTCTTCGGGAAAATCCTGGTAAATCTCGAACCAGTCATTGACGCGCTGCAGAATCGGGCGCCGCGTGGGCAGTTCGCGCCCGTACTCCATGAAGCCTGTGGTCTTACCCATGCTGCACCTGCTCGGCCATGGCGAACGCTGGCAGATTCTGGCCGGGTACATATTGCTGGCGGGTGCGGCTCACACCCAGCACGCGCTTGAACTCGTGCGGGAACACCTTGACGAAGCGGGGGAGGGCTTCATACCAGTGATCCAGAATCCAGCGTCCGCGCCGGCTTGCCGTCAGCTCCCAGTGGCGTGTGATGAGACCGTGCAGCATCTCGACGTCGCGCGGCTCGATGACGGCTTCCAGATCGACGGAAGCGCGGTTGCAGCGCCGCTCGGTGAAGTCCAGACGTTCGTCGAAAACATAGGCGAGGCCACCGCTCATGCCGGCAGCAAAATTTCGCCCGCACGCGCCAAGTACCACCACCAGGCCCTTCGTCATGTACTCGCAGCCATGGTCGCCGACACCTTCCACGACGGCGGTAGCGCCCGAGTTACGCACGGCAAAGCGCTCGCCTGCCATTCCATTGAAAAACGCTTCTCCGCTGGTTGCGCCGTAGAGTACGACGTTGCCAATGAGAATGTTTTCTTCCGCGGCGAATCCGGCATTGCGCGGCGGATAAACGACCAGCCTTCCTCCCGAGAGTCCCTTACCGGTGTAGTCGTTGGCGTCGCCTTCGAGCGTGAGCGTGACGCCGCGCGCGAGAAACGCGCCGAAGCTCTGGCCGGCCGAGCCGTTCAGGCGAACCTGAATCGTGTCGTCGGGCAGGCCATCCGCCCCGTAGCGGCGCGCGATTTCGCCGCTGAGCATAGTGCCCACCGTGCGATGCACGTTGCGGATCGGCAAGTGAATTTCAACCGGAACACCAGTTTCGATCGCCGGTTGTGCCTGTTTGATCAGTTCGTGATCGAGGGCTGCGGCAAGGCCATGATCCTGCTTCGTCACGCAGTGGCGCGCCACGCGCGCGGGCAGTGGCGGACTGTAGAGAATCGCCGACAAATCGATGCCGCGCGCCTTCCAATGATCGACCGCCGGGCGCACATCGAGCATGTCAACCCGGCCCACCATCTCATCCACCGTGCGAAAGCCCAGGTCCGCCATATACTGGCGCACCTGCTCGGCAATGAAGAAGAAGAAGTTGATGACGTGCTCGGGCTGTCCCTGAAAATGCTTGCGCAATTCCGGATCCTGCGTAGCGATGCCCACCGAGCAGGTATTCAGGTGGCATTTGCGCATCATGATGCAGCCCATCGCGACCAGCGGCGTCGTGGCGAAGCCGAATTCTTCCGCCCCCAGCAATGCGGCAATCACAACATCGCGGCCGGTCTGAAGTTTGCCGTCGGTCTGAACGCGAATGCGGCTACGCAGATCATTCAGCAGAAGCACTTGCTGCGTCTCGGCCAACCCAAGCTCCCATGGAATGCCGGCATGCTTGATCGAACTGAGAGGAGACGCACCGGTACCACCGCTATCACCGCTGATGAGCACAACGTCGGCATGAGCCTTCGATACACCCGCTGCGACCGTCCCCACGCCGACTTCCGCGACCAGCTTGACCGCGATGCGCGCCTGCGGATTGACATTCTTCAGGTCGTAGATCAGCTGCGCCAGGTCTTCGATCGAATAAATATCGTGGTGCGGCGGCGGTGAAATCAGCCCCACGCCCGGGATCGAATGCCTCAGCCGCGCGATCACGTCGTCGACTTTGTGACCGGGAAGCTGTCCGCCCTCGCCGGGTTTGGCGCCCTGCGCCATTTTGATCTGCAGTTCGTCGGCATTGACAAGGTAGTTCGTGGTCACGCCGAAGCGCGCCGACGCCACTTGCTTCACGGCGCTGCGCCGCAGATCGCCGTTGGCATCGGGCTTGAACCTTGCCTCGTCCTCGCCACCCTCGCCCGTATTCGACTTTCCGCCGATGCGGTTCATGGCGATCGCCAGCGTCTCGTGCGCCTCTTTGCTGATCGAGCCGAACGACATCGCGCCGGTGGTAAAGCGCTTTACGATTTCCTTGGCCGGCTCAACTTCCTCGATGGGAACCGGATTCTCAGCCTTCTTGATCTGCATCAGGCTGCGCAGGGTCGCGAGATTGCGGCTCTGATCATCGATCAGATCGCTGTATTCCTGAAAAGTCTTGAAACTCGACTGCCGCACCGCATGCTGCAGCTTGCTGATGGTCAGCGGATTCAGCAGGTGGTATTCGCCATTGACGCGGAAGTGATAGCTGCCACCGATAGCCAACTCATTTTCAGAGCCGC
>Ga0335085_10003244_pt1 | contig 28564 bp, 23 predicted proteins | sample Lox_Sample_45_FD_206712 | JGI IMG/M metagenome (GOLD analysis project Ga0335085, IMG submission 206712) | Soil microbial communities from Loxahatchee National Wildlife Refuge, Florida, United States - Lox_Sample_4.5 | ecosystem: Environmental > Terrestrial > Soil > Wetlands | place: USA... | reverse complement strand
CCCAGTCTCCGGCCGCAAACGCCATGGAGGCCAGCGAACGGTAGGGCGGCAGAAACCTCGGCTCAATCGCCGTGGCCTTCGTATAGGCCTCGCGAGCCGGATCCTTCTGATTTTGTTTTTCGAGAACCGTGCCCAGCCGGTACCACGCGCTTGCGTACCTGGGATAAATCTCCAGCGCCTTCTCTAGATATTTTTGTGCCTCGGCAAGTTTGTCGTGCTTCTCAGCCTCCAGGCCCTTCTCATACGCTTTTCTCGCATTAGGCGGCGCCTTATACGGCGTGGCGCTCAGCGTCGCGCCTTTCACCGCTGCCGTTCGCGCCACCACGATGTTTCCCACGTCAATGATGCCGCTGGTGGGAATCAGATTCACCAGGTCGACAGTGTCCGAATGAAAACCGGCCACCGAGGCTCGCAGTTCGCAATTGGTAAGCTGGTATCGCGGAACACCCATGTTCAGATCTTGATTGCCCTGGCCCTGCTGCGAAGGCCAGACCGCGCCCAAGTCCGCGCCCGAATCGCCGCTCGCATCCACAATGGAATTGGTTTGCCCTCCCATCTGCATGCTGAAGTCGCCGTTGGGCGTCACATACACTTGCTGGCGCACCAGGCCGTTGCAGAGCCGCTCCATCAGGGCGTCGTGGGGAATCGGGGTGCCGTCGTTGCTGGCCACCCGGCCGCGCAGAAACATCACCAGATCCAGTTCCGATCGGCCTGGCTGCGTACCTAGGGGATTGGACCCCGGCGCATTCGTTGAAGGCGATGAGGGTCCCGTGGAAGGAGGCTGGCCGGTCGGTGGGCCAGAAGGCGGGCCAGTCGGCGGCCCCCCAGGCTTCTGCCCCATGGCGATGGGTACCAGAAGCCAACTAGCGAGCGCCAACTCTGCGAAAATCCATCTGCGGAGGTTCACACGCACCCCTTCAAACACGACCCCCGAGCGGCCCCAGTCTAGGCCGTGGGTCACCTCCCGTCAAGACCGGTGCCTCCTGCCTCTTTCATCACCATGGTACCCTGAGCCTATTGCGCCCCTCGCGTTCTAGTCCCAATCTGGAGGCATTTCCCGGCAGCTCCAGGGAACCCGCATCGCGGGCGCTGCCGTTGACAGGTGCCGCCCATGGCCACGATTGATCGTCAGGAGCTGGACCGGCTCGAACGCCGCAATCTCCAGCTCACTATCCTGTCCGCCGTTTTTGTGCTCGTCCTCGCCGGCGGGCTCGCCAGCTTCATGTACCCGCTGGTCTTTGTCCATCCCGAGGGCAACAAATGGACGATGCGCGTAGCCTTTTTCGGATTCTGCGGGCTGACGGTCCTGTTTGTCGGTTACCTCTTCGACCGCCAGCGCACCTTCACCAAGCTGAAGCAGACGCTGTTGACGGAGCTCGAGCGCAACGTCACGCTCCAGATCCAGGCCAGCACGGATCTGCTGCGCACCATGCCAGATCAGAACCACTTCTGGGACCGCCTCAGTATGGAATTCCGCCGCGCGCTCACACTGGAGAAGACCATGTCCCTCGTTCTCGCGAAAGCCAGTGCCAATTCTCATGTTGCCGGAAAGGATCAGCAAGCCGCGTACAGCGACGCCGCCAAAGCGATGGCCCGCCGTCTGCGCCCCACCGATTCCATTTACCGCTTGTCCGACGGCCTCTTCGGCATCGTCCTGCCCGAAACCGATACGCTCAATGCCAAGCGCATTGCTGTTCGCCTGCAGGAATCCTTGCAGGACGTGCGCGCCAAATACGGCCTCTCCTTCGACCTTTCGGCATACAATTATCCGGAGCACGTGAATAGCTCGCACGAACTGGAAGACATCGTGAAGTCGCTCTTGCCGGAAGACAAGGAATGGTCCGCGCCTGCCGAAGTGCCCGTGGCTGGCTGAAACCGCTGTCGAGGTGAACGCATGACATCGCTCAAGCATCGCGTGGCGCAAATCTTCGATGAAGTCGTGCGCGCCTTGAAAGACAAGCGCGACGCCGCCTCCCAGCTCTTCCCCGCCCCCGCAGCCGTCCCGGTTCCCAATCGTCCCCGCGCGGCGTCCCCTCGCCCGAAGAGCTAACCGCAATTCGCGGCTTTTCATCGAATCACCTCAACCGCACAAACCGCATCCAAAGAACCAGCGCCCTCGAGGAAAAAATGCCAGCGAGGCCGCCGCTGCGCTAAAGTCTTTTTCCTGCGATTGGTGACTTGGGAGCCACAATGAATTGGGCAAATATAAATCCAGGGCTTGCAACGGAAATTGCCGCGTGGCTTTGGAATGCTCTGCTGATTGTGTGGGTCGTGATGTGGTTTGGGATGAAGCAGGCGAAGAAGTCGGAGACGCCCGGCGAACGCCTGCAGCACGTGATTCCCGTGGTTCTTGCCTTCTGGCTTCTGTTCGAGAACTACTACGTGATTCTCAATGTGAAGCTGATTCCGCAAACGCCGTCCTTGCTTTGGGCCGGGATTCTGCTGACGGCTCTCGGCGTGGGAATCAGCATCTGGGCGAGATTGAGCCTGGGAGCAAACTGGAGCGGAATGGTGACGCTGAAGCAGGGCCACGAACTGGTGCGCAAAGGCTTGTATCGGTGGATTCGCCATCCGATTTACACCGGAATCCTGCTGGGCTTCATCGGCACCGCGATGATCAAGTCCCATGCACGCGGCTGGCTGGGATTTGCAATCTTGCTGCTGAGTTTCTATTTCAAGGCGCGGCGCGAAGAGAATTTCCTGCGGCAGGAGTTTGGCGAAGGATTTGAAGAGCACCAGCGGCGAACAGGAATGTTCCTGCCGAAACTGACTTAAGAAGATTGCAGCCGGCAACTGAAGGAAAAAGAGACAAGCAAGAGTTGAAGTAATCTCTCGATAGAGATAGTGTGCGGACAGCACAGGCTCATGAGCGCACACTCCGGTCCCACGATTCCGGTCAAAACACCTCTCACCAAAAATCAATGGCGGGGATTTTTCGCCTCCTGGGGCGGATGGGCGCTCGACGGGATGGACTCCTACATTTTTGCGCTGGTGATGGTGCCTGCGCTGAAAGACCTTCTTCCGCGATCCGGCCTGCCGAGTGACCTAGGGAGCGTGGGTTATTACGGAGGGTTGCTGTTTGCCCTATTTCTGCTGGGCTGGGGCTGCGCATTTCTGTGGGGTCCGGTCGCCGATAAATACGGCCGCGTGCGGACCTTGATGCTAACGATCCTCTGGTATTCGGTTTTCACGTTCTTGTGCTGCGTGAGCACGCGCGTGTGGCAACTGGCCGTGTTCCGCTTTCTGGCGGGGATCGGCATCGGCGGGGAATGGGCGATGGGAGGGACGTTCGTTGCGGAGGAATGGCCGGAGGACCGGCGCAAGACGGCCGCAGGCTGGATGCACACGGGCTATTACCTGGGAATTTTTCTAGCTGGGTTAGCTAATTTCGCGATTGGCGCGCGCTATGGATGGCGGGCGATGTTTGCGTTGGGCGGATTGCCGGCGCTGCTGGTGAGTTTTATCCGTTACGGCGTGCGGGAATCGCAACGATGGGAAAGCAAAGCCGGCGAGGTGCAGGCCTGGTCGATTGCGCGGCCACTGGCGGCTTTGTTTTCAGCGGAATTTCGCAAGCGGACCATCGTTAACGCGACTTACGTGCTGGTTTCGATCATCGGATTGTGGGCCGGTTCGGTGTATGTCCCGGCGGCCGTGACAGAGATTGTGAACCGCGTGAAGACGCCGGGGGCCAACGTGGCACGCCTTATTTCGCTGGCGACGATGCTGCTTGCGGTGGCCACGATTTTGGGATGCGTGGTATTGCCTGCGCTGGCCGAGCGGTTGGGGCGACGCGCGACGCTTGGACTTTATTACGTCTGCATGCTGGCTTCGATTGCAATCGGGTTCGGGTACGTGTTCTATCTGCCGCAAGATGCGCTGAAGTGGTTTTTGGTGTGCTTATTCTTCCTGGGATTGGGCGGGGCGAATTTTGCGATGTATACGTTGTGGTTGCCGGAGCAGTATCCGACCGAATGCAGAGGAAGCGCGTTTGCATTTGCAACGTCGGTGGGCAGGTTTGTGGGTGCGGGATTTACGTTTCTCGTGGGAGCGGGAGTGGCGCATTACCACACGATCGGCATTCCCGTGGCGATGACGTCGTTGGCATTCGTGGTAGGGTTGTTGGTTTTGCCGTTTGGGTATGAGACGCGGGGCAAGGCTTTGCCGGCGTAGCACAAATCAAAAAGAAGGGCGGAGCCCTTCGACAGACTCAGGGTGAACAAGCTCCGCCCTTACAAATGCTGTGAAAGAGAACTAGGCCTCTTCTTCGACGAGGGCTTCGCCTTGCGCTGGTTTGTGGGCGGCGATGACTTTGTCGGCCAGTTCGTTCGGAACATAGTCGTAGTGCGAGAACTCCATGGAGTAAGTGGCGCGGCCCTGCGTCATGGAGGTGAGGTCCGTGGCATAGGAGAGCATTTCGGCCAGCGGAACCATGGCTTTGACGATAACGTTGTGGCCGCGGGACTCACTGCCTTCGATGCGGCCACGGCGCGAGCTGAGATCGCCCATCAGGTCGCCGGAATATTGATCGGGCGCGTAGACTTCCACGTGCATGACGGGTTCAAGGAGCGAGGGACGCGCCATCTTCATCGCTTCCTTAAAGGCCAGCGAGCCGGCGATCTTGAAGGCCATGTCGGACGAATCGACGTCGTGATACTTGCCATCGTAAAGGGTGGCGCGGAAATCGGTGACCGGAAAACCGGCGAGATAGCCGCGAGCGGCGGCGTCGCGAAGGCCCTTCTCGACGGAAGGAATCCAGTTCTTGGGAATCGCTCCGCCGAAAACATCGTCCACGAACTCAATGCCCTTGCCGCGTTCGATGGGTTCGAATTTCACGCGGCAAACCCCAAACTGGCCGTGGCCACCGGACTGCTTTTTGTGCTTGCCTTCCGCGTCGGCCTTACCGCGGATGGTTTCGCGATACGGAACCTTGGGTGGTTTCAACGTGAGGTTGACGTTGTAGCGTTTCTGCAGTTTGGCGACAACCACTTCGATGTGCTGCTGCCCGTTGCCGGCGAGGAGAAATTCCTTGGTCTGCGGGTCGCGCGAAAAACGCAGCGCGGGATCTTCTTCCATGATTTTGTGGATGGCCACGCCGATTTTGTCTTCGTCGGCGCGGGACTTGGGTTCGACGGCGAAGGTGATGGAAGGCTCGGGCAACTTCGCCGGCGCGTAGAAAATGGGCGCAGTTTTATCGCCCAAGGTATCACCCGTTACGGTTTCTTTTAGTTTGGTGATGGCGCCGATGTCACCGGCATGCAGTTCTTGAACTTCGGTGAGCTGCTTACCCTGGACAAGCATGGTGTGCTGGAACCGCTCGGGGATGCCGCGATTGAAATTCTGGAGCGTGGCATCGTTCTTGAGGACGCCGCTTTTGATCTTGAAATAGTTGATGCGGCCGGCAAACGCATCCGCAAGCGTTTTAAAGACGAACACGGACAGCGGCTGGCCATCGTCATATTTGCGGTCGATGCGATCGCCCTTGCCAGCGGGTTCCTTGAAACCGACCTGGGCGTGCTCGTCGGGATGCGGGAAAACGTCCGCGAGGAAAGTCAGCAAGCTGGCGTTGCCGACGTTGCGCGTGGAAGAAATCATCAGGACGGGAACGATCTTTTCCGCAACGATGGCCTTACGAACCGCGGGAATCAGATCCTGAACGGGGATGGTGCCTTCGCGGAAAAACTCCTCCATCATTTCGTCGTCGCCTTCAGCGATCATTTCGACGAGTTTTTCGTGAGCTTCTTCCGCCTCGTCCTTCAATGCATCCGGAATATTTTCAACGGTGGCCTTGCCATCGCCGTCGGGCGTATAGATGTGGGCTTTCATGGAGACAAGATCGATCACGCCGCGGAAGCCTTTTTCGGAGCCGATGGGCATCTGGAGAGGAACGACAGTGCGGCCAAATACTTCGACTAGCGATTCGAGGGAGCGCTCAAAACTGGAAAGCTCGCGATCCATCCAGGTGAGCACGAAGGCGCGGGGAATGTCGTATTCCGCGCAATAATCCCAGACTTTTTCGGTGGTGACTTGGGCGCCGACGTGGGCGTCCACGGTGATGAGCGCGGCGTCGGCGGCGATGAGGGAGGCTTTCGTTTCGGTGATAAAAGTGGAATAGCCGGGGAGATCGAGGAAGTTGATTTTGACGTTGTTTCCCGCGCAAAGCGTGCAAGCCCATTCGGCGGAAGCGATACCAGTTTGGATGGAGATTTTGCGCGCGATTTCCTCTTCATCCCAGTCGGTGGTGGTGGTGCCTTCTGCAACCTTGCCGAAGCGAGGCGTAACTCCGGCCGTATAGAGTAACGACGACACGAGTTGCGTTTTACCGGTGCCGCCGTGGCCGACAATGCCGACGTTTCGGATGTCCTTAGTGGGGTAAATTTTCATGACAAACCTCCGCGTTGAGGTGACCAAAAGAGGTCATCAGGCGATGGTCCGCCAAACAAAGCAACAGGCGCGGGCCGGCGCCTGGTGAGAGTCTTGGTTTGAAGGAGAGCGCGGCCCTACCTGGGTCCCGGAAAGCGGGGCGAAGGAAGAACGAATGAATCCCTGGTCCGCTCTTCTTAACGCGAGGATGCTAGCACAGGGGAGGGGTGGGGGCAATGGACGAGGCCACACGGCAGACGATTTGCAGGCGGTCAGGGCTGTGGTAGGCGAGGCAGGAGGTAAAGGTGGAAGGTCGACGTGCAATTCATCGGATTTGAAGAGCCAGTATTGTCCATGGCTGCGGCGGTGCAGGTCGAGCCAATCCTTTGGGCCAAGAGTAATGACAAGTTCTGGGTTACGCAACCAGGAAGGGTCAAACGAAGATGTATCGGATGTTCGAGCCGCCTCTGGAGGGCCGTCATGGGACGCTGGAAATAGCCGGAGGGAAAATCCTTTTCAAACGGGGTGGTGCCGACAATCTGGCCGTCGAATTCAACGGTTGCACCGGGAGGGGTCGAGACGATCTTGAGACTCTTCGCGGATGCGTTGGCACAACACAGGAGCAATGCACAGAGGAAGAGAGGCTGGCGGCAAGAGAGGGGAAACACGGGGTTCTCCAGCAGATAGTATACTAAACAATTATTTATCTAGAAAAGAATAAATGAACCCAAAGAAAGGAGAGCGGTTGCTGCCAGCGGCGCTGCGAGGTCATCTCTGCGTCTTTGGAGTATAGCCTGCACAGGAGAGGACAGGGAGGCGGGGATATTTTGGGAAAGACGGGTCGTATTGGGAGAGCTGGCAGAGGAGGAATTGGGAGCACTTTGCGGATTCAATGAGTCGGGCATGCAGGCAATTGGAACAGAGGCCGAAGCTTGCGTTTTTGGCCGTCGGAGAAGCGGGTTGATCCATGAGGAGAAGGCTGATCGCGACTATGGATTCGGTTTGGGAGAGTCGGCGGGCACGGCAGCAGCGGGGGTCGCGGGCACTTTGGGCTCGGCGAATCGCGTGTCGTTGATCGGGATATTGATTTCGACTTTGTTGGTGGCGATTCTCTGAACCTGATCAGAACCAATGGCGCCGGATTCAACGAGGAACGGATACTTCAAGCCGTCTACTTCGCGGACATCGCGGAAATAGGTTTCCCAGGGGACATCCTTGTCGCCGTTTTTGCGCGTGCCTTGCCACTTGACAATGAAGCCTGTGTCCACATCGAAGAAAAAATAGCCGACTTCGCCCTGCTTGCTGGTGAGTTTGAGCTTCTGCGCCGGCTTGCCCTCCACATCTTCCCTGCCTACGTATTCGATTCGATTGCCTTTGGCTTTATAGTCGACGAAGGGGCCTTCGTAATCGGCTTCCTCGGTAATGCCCTGAAGATCCGGGGGTTTCATCGGCTCGACGGCGGCATCGGGTGCAAATGGGTTGTAGATCCAACCGCTGGATTTCCCATCGTAAATACGGATAAGCGTTTGACCGTTCAAGGTAATTTCCATGCGCATTTTCAGGGGCCGTTTGCGCTCGACAAAGAACGGGCCTTCCACGCCCGGCGCAAAGGTGACTGTGCCGGTGACCCGTTCAGTTTGCACGGCGCGGATTTTCGCCAAGCCGCCGCGGGCTTTAAGGTAGGCGTTGATGACGTCGTCGGCAGTTTGCGCGGAAAGATGCGAGGGGCAAACGAGGCAGGCCAGGATCACGGAAAACACGAGGAAAAATGCACAGCGGAGGGGAGAAATGAACTTGGGGAACATAAAGGAATGGTAGAGAGAGTTGGTGTGTGGGTCAACTGCGCCAGTGCGTTGTAACTGTTTTGTAAGGAGTTCGAACCAAAACGCAATTGACAAGGAAAGCGGGTTTGGGACAAATGGAGATTCGCATTCGCGGAACAAGTCCAGCCTCCGGAGACCGACCTAGCCACCCATGAATATCGTCAACCTGATTTTTGGAAGGCCCCTGATGACGACGGAAGAGCGCGCCGAGCAAATCGGGCCGACGGCAGGAATTCCGATTTTCGGACTGGATGCACTGAGCTCGGCGGCCTATGGGCCGGAGGCCGCGTTGAGCCTGTTGATTCCCTTGGGGCTGTTGGGGGTGCGGTACATCGTACCGATCAGCGTGGCGATCATTACGCTCCTCGTGATCGTGTATTTCTCCTATAGGCAAACGATCGCGGCGTATCCCAGTGGCGGCGGATCGTATACGGTCGCACGATTCAACTTGGGCGCATTCTGGGGATTGCTGGCGGCATCGGCGCTGCTGGCAGACTACATTTTGACGGCGGCGGTGGGAATTTCGGCGGGAGTGGGCGCACTGATTTCAGCGGTGCCTTCGCTGTTGCCGCACACGCTGGGGTTGTGCCTGGGCATTTTGCTGGTGATCACGATTGTGAACTTGCGCGGAGTGAAGGACGCGGGAACAGCCTTCCTGCTGCCGACGTATCTGTTCGTCGGGAGCCTGGCCATCACGATTATCGGCGGGCTGGTGCGAACACTGCTGGCCGAGGGGCATCCGGTTCCCGTGAATCCGCTCCCACCGCCACCGGTGCAGTTGCAGGGAGTGACGTACTGGCTCTTGCTGCGCGTGTTTGCGAGCGGTTGCACGGCCCTGACGGGCGTGGAGGCGGTGAGCAACGGAGTGAGGGCGTTCCGGGAGCCCCGAACAAAAAATGCGCAAATGACGCTGACGGTGATTATCGCCATTCTGGCTATGTTGCTGGCCGGAATTTCTTATCTAGTGAAGGTCTATGGCATCGCGGCGACAGATCCGGGAGCACGGGGATATCAGAGCATTCTTTCTATGCTGATCGCGGCGGTGTTTGGCAAAGGGATTTTTTACTACGTCGCGATCGCATCGATATTGCTGGTGCTTTCGCTCTCCGCGAACACCGCCTTCGCGGATTTTCCACGGCTTTGCCGGGCGATTTCGCAGAACAATTATCTGCCGCATGGATTCGGGCAACGCGGAAGAAGGCTGGTGTACACGGAAGGAATTGTGGCGCTGGCCATTTGCACGGCGTTTCTGCTGGTGATTTTTGGCGGCGTGACAGACCGGTTGATTCCGCTGTACGCGGTGGGAGCGTTTCTGGCGTTCACGCTGTCGCAGGCGGGAATGGTGAAGCACTGGTGGAAGACACGCGGACCGCACTGGGGAAAATCCGCGTTTGTGAACGGGCTTGGGGCATTCGTGACCGGCGTGACGGTGATCGTGGTGCTCGTAGCGAAGTTTGTGGATGGGGCGTGGCTAACGATCCTGTTTATCCCATTGACGCTGGTGCTATTTCACCGGGTGCGCAGGCACTACCACAGTGTGGCGCTGGCGACGAGGACGACCGTACCTGCAGAGCCTCCAGAACGCGAGGAACCGCCACTGGTCGTGATCCCTATGGACCGGTGGAGCGCAATCGCCAAGCAAGGGCTCGAGTTTGCCTCGCGATTATCGCCAGAAGTAACGGCCGTACACGTGGAACCCGGTGAACATGCGGCGCTTTTGCAGGAGGATTGGGACCGCTATGTTGTTACACCGTACCGCGAAGCGGGAGCCGAGCCTCCAGCGTTGGCGATGCTGCCATCGCCTTACCGTTTTGTGGTGGTGCCGATTGTAGAGTATGTGCTGAAACTATCGGAACAACACCCGAACCGGAAGATCGTGGTGGTGATTCCGGAGTTTGTGGAGGATCGCTGGTACGAGTATTTCCTGCACAACCAGCGAGCACGATTACTGCAATGGGTTTTGCTGGCGAAAGGGAATCAGCGGATTTTCACGGTGGCGGCACCGTATTATTTGTCGGAGGCAGCGCGCAAAGCGGTGACTGGTGATTCGTGAGTGGTGACTGGTGAAAAGAAGAAGCGTCCAGTGCACAATGGGAATACGCGATTGTCAGACGTCGACGACGAATTGGGCGGCGTCCTTTACGTAGCCGTAGGCCATGCGTGGGGTGTTAAAGGCAAAGCCGGGATTGCCGTTTTTGTCGAGCAGGATCAGGCCGCCGGTGCCTTTGCCGCGGTTGGCAAGCAGCTGGACCGCGGCCTGCGCGGCGCGGGTGGGCGTAGAGCTCGCAGGCCGGAGAAAATCGGTAGCGGTTTTCGCCATGACCACGCGCATGATGGCTTCTCCGTAGCCGGTGGAAGAAACACCGCCGGTTTCTGCATCCGCGTAGCAACCCGAACCAATCAATGGCGAATCGCCCACGCGACCGGGGAGTTTGCAGCACGTGCCCCCGGTTGATGTGGCGGCGAAAAGGCGCCCTTGTTCATCGAGAGCCACGGCGCCGACGGTTCCCTGCTCGTGGCCGCGGTGATGCTCGGCGGCGTGGGAATCCTTGCTGCAGCAGAGCCAGGCATCGCGCTCCACAGGAGAGATGAGATCTTCGGGATCGCAGAGAGGGACACCGTGCTGTCTGGCGAACTGTTCGGCGCCCTCGGAGATCAGCATCATGTGCGGACATTTCTCGAGAACGGCACGAGCCGCGCGGATCGGATTCTTGACCCGACGCAGGCCTGCGACAGCGCCAGCGCGAAGGGTGGCGGCTTCCATGACGATGGCGTCGCATTCGACATGGCCATCGAGCGTAAGGTGTGAACCGTAGCCGGCGTCGAAGACGGGATCGTCTTCAAGGACGATGATCGCGGCCTGAATGGCGTCGAGAGCGTGGCCGCCGGATTTCAGGACGCTCCAACCGGCATGAAGCGCGCGAAGACAGCCTGCCTTGCAGGCATCAACGGCGTCACCGGGAATGTCCCAGGCGCCGCCGTGAACAATGAGGGATGGTCGCATCGGGAAAGGATAGCAAACTTGGCGGGTACGGCATGTTCGGAGAGCAGTCGGTGATCAGAGATGAGTAATCAGACGGAAGTGAGGCTATAGGAGCAAAACTAGAAAATGGAAACTGGAAAATAGAGGTTCGGAACCATAGAAGTGGCTCGCAGGCACATTATTAAATGAAAAAGTCGAGGGCGAAGAGGAGAAGGCCGAAAATCATAAGCATGGTAGCCAGGGGAAACCGGCGCTGGCGCGGGAAGCGGCTGACCGAAAGAAGAAAGCCGGCAGGAATCACGCGCAGCCGGGATTCGGTTCGCGGCAGATAAAAAGGTCCGAATGATTCAAAGCGAGACAGATTCCGACGAAACGTGGAGAATTCGTCTTCCATCCAGAGGGAAATTTCCTGGCGGTGACGCCAAAAATGGAGACAGCCCAAACAGAAAAAAAAGTAGCCGAGGCAAGTCAGCAGACCGAGCGTCGAACCAGTTCCCCAATAAAACATGGCACCTCGCGGCGTGCTAGGCCGAAGGGAAGATTAATCCTCGTCATGAATGGTGACAAGGCGAACGACTTCGAATTCTTTCTGGCCGGCGGGTGTCGTCACTTGCACTTCGTCGCCGACCTTGCGATTGAGCAGCGCGCGGCCGATAGGTGACGTGGTCGAGATAAGCCCCTGCTCGACGTCGGCTTCTTCGCTGCTGACAAGCTTGTATTCGACTTTCACGCTCTTCTGAATGTCCACAACCACGATGCGCGAGCCATAGCCGGAACGATCCTTCGGAATATTGGTGAGATTCAACATTCCGAGGTCGCCCATGCGCTTCTTGAGCTGGCCGATTTTGGCATTGACGTAGCCCTGGCGCTCCTTGGCGTATTTGTACTCGGCGTTTTCGGAGAGATCGCCGTGGGCGCGGGCGACCGCGATCTCCTTTGGGAGCTCGACGTTCAGTTCGTGCTCTAGGGCGTCAATTTCCTGCTGGAGCTTGCGCTTAATCTTGGCGATAGGATCGGACATGATTTTTCGCGTCAAAGAAAAATGATGCGGAGTTCGGCCAAGCCGGACTCCGCTCCGACCATTATAAAAGGGGAAGAAACACGTAGACAAGAGGTAAAGCAGATCGGAAGCGAATTCCGCCTCCGTAACATCTTTTTTTACAATATCTTACAGAGGACAGGATCAAAGAACGCGAAGCTCGACGTTCTGGGAAACGATTTCACCGGTAGCACCGGTAATTGAGAGTTTGTAAACCGTCGTTTTTTTCGGGGAAACTTCAATGCAACGGGAGTGCGAGGGCCAAACCTGGCCAACGGGCGGATCGAGAGTGACCGTCTTTGCGTTGGCCACGTCGTAGCAAAGCTGGGCGATTTCGCCGGCGTGAATGACCCGAGGGGAAACATACAGGCCGCGAATGGCAAGCACCGAACCGCCGAGCTGTTCGACGGCGCGAAGGTCGTCTTCCCGGCGCTGTTCGCTTTGGCGTTGCCGGGTCTGTTCCTCGTAACGGACGTTGGATTCGTGGCGCTCGTAAACAACATAGACGATATAAAGCGCAACGCAAACCAAAACGGCAGTGGAATAAAGCAATGGGTTTCGCCAGGGGGATTTTCCTGGCGGTACTAAGTTCGAGTTCATATCCCCGTCCGGGTGCAGATGTCCATAAACATTTTATTGGCTATGGCAAGCCGGAGAATAGCAGAGAAAGTCAGGGCTCCGTATGTTCGCGGGAGAGAACAATCTCGGATAGACTCCAGCTTGAAGTGAATCGAATGGGTGCGGGTCGAAGGATGCTCGATGTTGAGGCATGAGGAAGCGGAAGCGCGGATTGCGGGCAAGGAGTTCGACGTCTGCATTATAGGGGGAGGCGCCACCGGAGCAGGTTGTGCACTGGATGCGCAATTGCGCGGATTGAAGACGGTGTTGCTGGAGAGAAACGATTTCGCGTCGGGGACGTCCAGTACCTCAACCAAGCTGATTCACGGCGGCGTGCGGTATTTGGAGCAGGCCGTGAAAGGGCTGGATCTCGCGGAATACGAAGTGGTCAAGCGGGCGTTGCAAGAGCGCATGCGCATGCTGAATAACGGCCCTTATCTGAGCCGACCGATGGAGTTCATTGTCCCCTGCTTCGACTGGCTGGCCGTAGGCTACATGGGAATCGGCTTGAAGTTGTACGACTGGCTGGCGGGAGAATCGAAGATATTCAAGAGCCGATTCCAGAACAAAGAAACCACTCTGAAGCATTTGCCATCGCTGAAGCGCGATCATCTGGTAGGCAGCGTGGTGTACGCGGACGGGCAGTTCGATGATGGCCGCTACAATCTGGCCCTGATGAAAACGATGGTGGAAGCAGGCGGGGACGCGCTAAACCATGCGCGGGTAGCGGCATTTGCGAATGATTCGAATGGGAAGCTGAGCGAGGTCGAGGTCGAAGATCAATTGTCCGGGAATCGATTCGCGGTTCGCGCTAAAGTCTTTGTGAATGCGACAGGGCCCTGGACGGATACGCTCCGGCAGATAGCAAACCCCGACGCACCCCCAAGGATGCGAGTGAGCAAAGGCATCCATATTTTGCTGCCGCTGGAATTGCACCGGAGTAAGAGCGCGCTCCTGATTCCCAAGACCGAGGACGGGCGAGTGCTCTTCGCCGTCCCTTGGTTCGACCGGATGCTGGTGGGGACAACGGAAACCGAAGTCTCGCTTCAGGACGAAATGCGGGTGACGCAAGACGAAGTGGCCTATGTCTTGCGGCATTTAAACCATTACCTGGAGACTCCGGTGAAGCCCGAGCAGATCCTGAGCGGAACGGCGGGCATGCGCCCGCTGGTAAGCGCGGCCAGCACAAAAAGCACCAGTAAATTGGCACGCGATCACGAAATCGAGATAGATGCGAAGAGCGGCCTTGTCAGCATCATGGGCGGAAAGTGGACGACTTATCGGGCCATGGCGGAAGATACGATCAATGCCGTGCAAGAACGCTTGAGAATGAAGGTTACGGATGGGAAGACGAAGGACCATCGTCTTGCCGGGTCGGAAGGTTACTCAAAGGAATTTGCGAAGAACCTGATCGATAGATTTGCCATTTCAGAAACTACCGCGCAACACCTTGCACGGAAATTCGGGACGCGCGCGGAGCAAGTGCTCAGACTGACGCAGCAAGAGCCAGAACTGGTTGAGCCGGTCGTTCCCGGACTGACGCCGATTCGGGCAGAAATCGTTTATTCCATTCGCGAAGAGATGGCGATGACGATGGAAGACGTGTTGAGCCGCAGAACCGGACTGCAGCTTCTGGATTGGCGCGGCGCACGTGAAGCGGCGAGCGTCGCGGGTTCCCTGCTGGCGAAGGAGTTGAGCTGGAGCGCCGAAGCGGAACACGCGGCGGTGGCAAACTATCGCGAGAAAATCACAAAATTGATGGAAACCGCCGGTTTGCCCGACAAGCAGAGGACGGAATCAGCAATTTCGCGCCATTAGACAGGCGACACGGAGAAACGGATGATGGCATACCTCGGCGCGATTGACCAAGGAACCACGAGCACGCGATTTATCATCTTTGATCGCACCGGGCGCATTGTTTCCGCCGCTCAGAAAGAACACGCGCAGATTTACCCCAAACCGGGCTGGGTGGAACACGACCCCGATGAAATCTGGCGGCGCACGCAGGAAGTCGTCCAGCAAGCGATGCACCAGGCAGAGCTGCGACCGAAGGACCTCGCAGCAATCGGAATCACGAACCAGCGCGAAACAACACTCGTTTGGGAGAAACGGACCGGGCGGCCCATCTACAACGCCATCGTGTGGCAAGATACGCGCGTTGCGGACGATGTGGCGGAATTTTCGAAGCAGGGCGGGCAGGACCGCTTCCGCGCGAAAACGGGATTGCCGCTGGCGACATACTTCAGCGGATTGAAGATTCGCTGGATGCTGGGAAACGTGCCCGGCGCGCGCCAACGCGCCGAAGCGGGCGAACTGCTCTTCGGCAACATTGATACGTTTTTGCTCTGGAAGCTGACCGGCGGGGTGAGCGGCGGAGTGCACGTCACGGACGTAACCAACGCCAGCCGCACGCAGTTAATGAATCTGCAAAGCCTGAACTGGGATCCGGAAATGCTGAAGATCTTCGAGATTCCCGAGGCGATGCTGCCGGAGATCACCTCCAGCAGCGAAGTCTATGGCGAGGCGATTTTTGAACCTGTGCGCGGAGTGAAGCTCGCCGGTGACCTGGGAGATCAGCAGGCTGCACTGGTGGGTCAGGCGTGCTTTCAAGCCGGAGAAGCGAAAAATACATACGGCACCGGATGTTTTCTACTGATGAATTGCGGAGAGCATGCCGTGCAATCGAATTTTGGCCTGCTGACGACAGTCGCTTATAAGCTGGGCGCAAAGCCGGCGCAATATGCATTAGAAGGCAGCGTGGCCATTACCGGAGCGCTGGTGCAGTGGCTGCGGGATAATCTTGGAATCATCGAGAAGAGCGAAGAGGTGGAGACGCTGGCACGCACGGTGAACGACAACGGCGGCGTTTATTTCGTGCCGGCGTTTTCCGGGCTGTTCGCGCCGCACTGGAAGACGGATGCACGGGGTGTGATTGCGGGCCTTACGCGCTACGCGAACAAAGGTCATCTGGCGCGAGCGGTTCTCGAGGCGACGGCATTCCAGACTCGCGAAGTTCTGGAAGCGATGGAGAAAGACTCTGGGATCAAACTGCACGAATTGCGGACTGACGGCGGAATGGTGAAAAACGATCTGCTGATGCAATTCCAGGCCGACATTCTGAACATTCCGGTGGTGCGGCCGGTAATCCAGGAAACCACGTCGCTGGGGGCGGCGTACGCGGCGGGACTCGCCGTGGGTTACTACCAGAGCCTGGAAGACCTGAAGTGCAACTGGGCCGTGGATTTCACTTGGCATCCGCATCTGGCAGAGAAAGAGCGGGAACGCCTGTATGCTTTCTGGAAGAAGGCCGTGCAGAGATCGATGGACTGGGTGGAGTAACGCGCCTAGCCGGTCGGCGAAAAAATCACCTGGACAAACTTTTACGGAATGAACGAACCGAGCGGTCTAGAACAGCGAACCTCAGGCCTGATAGAGAGGTTCCGAAAGCTCTTCGGGCGGGAGCCGCTTGTGGTGCAAGCGCCAGGCCGCGTGAGTCTGATTGGCGAACATACGGATTACAACGAGGGATTCGTTTTCCCCGTGGCCATCGAATTTCAGACGCAAATCGCAATTGCCAGACGCACAGACCGGCGCATGGTGGTCACTTCCGAAAATTACAATGAGCACGTCGAATATGACCTTGCGAACCTGCCGCAGGCAAGGAAAGGACACTGGAGTGATTATGTTGCGGGTGTTGCCGGCCAATTGGAATGCAAAGTGGGGGGCTTGCCTGGTGCAAATCTGCTCTTGCGCGGAGATGTGCCGCAAGGCGCGGGCTTGAGTTCCTCCGCATCTTTGGAAGTCGCAGTGTGCAAGGCGTTTCTGGAGCTTTCCGGCAAAACCATGGATGGAGTAGCGATCGCGCTGCTCTGCCAGAAGGCGGAAAACGAATTTGTGGGCGCGCGCTGCGGGATCATGGATCAGTTTGTTTCTGTGCACGGTGCAAAGAACCACGCGCTGCGGCTGGATTGCCGGACGCTGGAGTATGAGCTACTGCCGTTGCCGCCGCATGTGCGGCTGGTCATTTGCAATACGATGGTGCGGCATACCCTTTCGGGCGGTGAATACAATATTCGGCGCGCGGAATGCGAAGCCGCAGCTCACTTTTTTGCGGAGCGCATTCGCGGGGTGAAATCGCTTCGGGATGTGACGCTGGAGGATTTCGAGAAATTTGGCAAGGAGATGCCGGAAGGGATGCTAAGGCGCTGCCGCCACGTTCTGACGGAAAATCAGCGCGTCCTTCAGGCAGCGGAAGCTCTGCGATCCGGAGATCTAGGCCTGTTCGGAAAATTGATGGCCGGTTCGCATACCAGCTTGCGCGATGATTTTGAAGTGAGCTGCGAAGAGCTGGACGTAATGGTGCAATTGGCGGAACAGGATCCGGGAGTTTATGGCGCGCGCATGACGGGAGGCGGCTTCGGTGGCTGCACCATTAATCTGATGCAGGAGAATCACGTGGAGAGTTTCCGGAAGAACATCGCGGCCGAATATGAGCGGGTGACCGGGCGCACGCCAGAAATTTATGTTTCTTCGGCAGCGGATGGGGCCGGACGGATCGCATAGAGACCACAAACAGCCATGAGCCGATTCGATTTGAAAAGTCATCCGCACCGGCGATTCAATCCGCTCAGCCAGCAGTGGGTGCTGGTGTCCCCGCATCGGGCCGAGCGGCCGTGGCAAGGTCAGGTGGAAGGCGCGCCACTCGATCGTCTGAAGCCCTACGATGCGGATTGCTATTTGTGCCCGGGGAATGCGCGTGCCGGCGGCGTGCGCAACCCGAACTATAAAGGCACATTTGCATTCGAGAATGATTTTGCGGCGTTGAAAAGCGATACGCCCGAGGGTGAATTCCACGAGAAGGAATTGATCGTTGCTGTCAGCGAGCGCGGGTACGCCCGCGTGGTTTGTTTTTCCCCGCGGCACGATTTGACTCTGGCGCGAATGGAAATTGCCGACATCGAACGGGTCGTCGACACGTGGACAGGCGAGTTCCATTCCCTTTCCAGCCAGCCGAGCATTCAATCGGTTCAGATTTTCGAAAATCGCGGCGCGATCATGGGCTGCAGCAATCCGCACCCACACGGGCAAATCTGGGCGAATGAAACGATTCCGGATGAACTGGCAAGAGAATCCGCGTCCTTTGCGGAATATTCCCAGAAACACAAGTCGGGATTGCTGGAAGATTATCTGCAGCTGGAATTGGAAAAACAAGAACGAGTGGTTGCTGCCAACAGCCACTTTGTGGCGCTGGTGCCATTCTGGGCGATCTGGCCATTTGAGATCCTGGTCGTCAGCCGCCGGCGGATTTCCTGCTTGACCGAATTCGAGGCGGCGGAAAGACGTGGACTGGCGGATATCCTCAGCCAGGTGACGATCCGCTACGACAATTTGTTCAAAACGCCTTTTCCTTACACGATGGGATTTCATCAGGTGGCGCTGGCGCACGCGGACGCCGCAGCATTTCATTTTCATTCACACTTCTATCCGCCTCTGCTCCGCTCGGCGACCGTGAAGAAATTCATGGTCGGCTACGAAATGTTGGCCATGCCGCAGCGCGATATCGCCCCTGAGGCAACTGCCAATCGTTTGAAACAGCTCCCGGCGGTTCACTATTTGTCGGCCAAATAGTCTCGTATCCCTGCGGCTATTTTCTCGGTGCTCTGTATTTCACGCCACGGTCGGCTGGCGATTGCGCACGCGGAGGAAGAACCAGGACATGCCGATGGCAAGATACGCGAGGTAGATGTACGGAAGTTTTCCATAAGGGCCTTCCGGCACAGGATATAAGTTCCCAATCAGGGCAAGCAGCATGGCGGCGCTGGCAAGCCAGGGAATAATCTGCGCGCCGGGACGAAACGAATTTTGGCTTTTCAAATAGTGAGGCAAAGCCAGGCAAACGAGCGCGTAGGCCACGATGAAACCATAGGTAGCGAGCGAACCCATCCAGCCATAGACATCCAGGCCGCTGGCGCCTCCCGCTGCGAGAATGGCGACGGGCAGAACGGCGGCCGTACTCGTGACGAAAATGGCCAGAGCCGGGGTTTCGTGGCGATGGTGCGTTTTTCGCAATGCACCGTGCGTCAAACCGTGATGCGCCATCAACAGGAGGACGCGAGCGGCAGCGGTAATGCATGCCAGTGTTCCGGCGAACATGCTAACCAGCACACCAATATCTATGATCACCCCGAGGATCGGGATGCCCCCGACCTGGGCAAGGACGCGCATCGGCGCCTGGCTGGTTCCCAAATCTTGGCCAACAGTGCGAAGGCCGAGCACTTCCGCGTAAGCACAAATCGTGAAGATGGCGCCGGCAAGCAGCGCGCTCTGGATCACTGCCCGCGGAATTGTCCGCAGCGGGTCGCGGGCCTCGGAACCGAGCGCGGTGGCGCTTTCGAAGCCGACAAAACTGAACAGCGCCAGGACGAGTCCCAGGCGCAGGCCGCTTCCGGTCATGCCATGCAGGTGCAGTTGCTGCCAGTCGAGATGCCAGCCGCGGCGAAACAGAACCAGAGCGACAACAATGAGGATCACGGAAACGGAAGTCGCTTCGATCCACAACATCAGGCGGGCGGAGATTTTTACGTCCCGCCAGGCAATCCACCCGGAAATCGCGGTGACCAGGAGCGCGAGAAATACGGTGGAAAGGCTATGGCTGGTGGCGTCGCGGAAGAGAAGCACTGCGTAATAGTAAAAGCCGCCGATTACACTAGCACCGGTAGCCACGTAAGCGAGCAGAAGGCTCCATGCCGCGGTGGCCGCGAGGGGCTGCGGCAGCGTCATGGAGGCATACGAATACAGCGAACCGGGCGAGGCCGAAAAGCGGGCGTATTTTCCCACGCAAAGGGCCACGAGAAGAATGGCGGTGGTGGCCAACACGTAAGCAAGCCACGTGCCGTTCCCAGCGAGTGCGCAGACCAAAGGTATGGTGGCGGCAGGTGTGGTGGTCGGTGCGATGGTGGAGACGGATTGCGCAAGAATCTCCATGGGCGAAAGAATTTCGCGCCGCAGGCCGTATCCCGGCGAATCAGTTTGCGCTTGGGGCATTCGTTCGAGGTGTCTCCGCCAGTTGCATCGTTATTTCGAGCAAGCTTTCCCTCCCTGTATCCCCGGCAGAAAATTGCGCGATGGAGAATATCACAAGAGCATCTCTCAGAATCAGCGCGCGTCGCTTGAAAATTCTTGTTGGAATCGATTCGCTCGACAAAGGCGAGGTGCTATAACACTGGAAACGGAAATACCAACAGGAAATCGCCAGGAGCCCTGACTCAATGAACGTCACTCCCGACTACCAAGCGATGCTCGAGGTTGCATTGAAAGAAGCGCGTCTCGGACTTGCCGAAGGCGGCATTCCGATTGGCGCGGCGATTTTTGATCAGGGTGGCAAACTGATTGGCGCCGGCCACAATCGCCGTGTGCAACAGGGCGATCCTTCGGTGCACGGAGAGACCGACGCGTTCCGGAATGCGGGGCGCCAGAAAAGCTACCGTGAGCTGATCATGGTGACGACGCTGGCGCCCTGCTGGTATTGCAGTGGGCTGGTGAGGCAATTCGGATTCGGAACCGTGGTCGTCGGCGAAAGCCGCAACTTTCAGGGTGGAATCGAATGGCTGCGCTCTCTGGGAGTGATGGTAATTGACCTGGATTCACGGGAATGCGCGATGCTGCTGGCGGATTACATTCGCACAAACCCCGCGGTCTGGAACGAAGATATCGGCGAAGAATAAATTACTTGGAGGCCGATGCCGCGCCCGCCGATGACGGCGCTTTGCTGATAGGCTCGCGAATCAGCACCGGGAAGCGGGGAAACGCAAAACTCCCGGCAACATCGTCAATCACGTTTACCTGGCAAAGATAAAGCCCGGGCTTCAGGGACTGCAGCGGAAGATCGATCTGGAAAACCACGGCTTTGCGGTCCGGCGCTGTCACTTCGTTCGCCACCACAGGCTTCGATTCGTAGACCTTGGCGGAGCCTTGCAGAAATTCAATGCTGCTCAGCACGCGGACGGATTCGCGCGGACCAGGGGCTTTTGCGGGGGCACTTTGTCCTATGGCGGCACCTGGCGAAGAATTCTGTGTCGCGATTTTGCCTTTTGAGGGATCGTAGATTTCATATTGCAGATAGAGATGCTGATCCGGCGTGAACACATGCGTGATGTTGGGTACGAGTTCCATCTGATCTTGTATTAGCGGGTTGCCGGTGTTTTTCTTTGCGGCCGCAGGAACGCGCAGGCTGCTAAGCAGCACCGAGCTCATCTTGAGCGGCGATTTGCGCAGATCGGGAATGTGGACGTCGGTTTCGAAGGAACCCATGCGGCCAGTCTGGTTTTCGCGGAGGACAAATTTCAGGTGATAGTTGCCAGGGGCCAGGACGAATCCAGTGTTGTACTGGACGTTTTTGCGGCGGACTTCGCGTGTGCTTTCGACGGCGAGCTTCACTGTATCGCGCAAGTGGCCCACGGGAAATTTGCCGCTCTCGAGCACCTCGCCGATGATGTCGATGGTGGCGTTGTCCTTGTCTTTTTCGGTGACAAACGGAATCTGCGAGCCGGGCACAACAAGCGAGACCGCGAGATAGTAGTGCGCCTCATCTTTGCGGAAGTAGGAAGCACCGACGTAGACCGGAACATCCACCCGCGGAAGCTGCGCTGATAATTCATCATCGAGTTGCTGTTCGCGGTCCGCGCGATTCAGGTGCTCGAAATCTCGGCCGGCATAGTAGCCGGAGCGGAAGTCGAGTTTCAGGTCAGGGCGGCTCACCGTCACCTTCAAGTGGCGGTATCGGCCGTCTTTTGCCCCATTCGTACTGGTAAAGCCAAGGACGTAGTAGACGGAACTGTCTTTCTGCACCTGCGTGAACACGCCGCTGAAGTCGTTCGAATCAAAGAAGGCTTTGCCGCCCGTGTCCGCGGATAGAGTGGCGAGCGTATCCTGCGAAGCGGCGTTACCGTTCAGATCGTTGAGGACGGACGCGCCCGTGTAGGCGGATTGGCCGTGCAGGCTGGCGTTTTGCGCCTCGCCGCCGGGAGGGAAGGCCTGCAGGCCGCGGATGTCGAGCGAATAAATCGAAGTATTGGCCTTCACGGCGGCAGCGGTTGCCGCACGCAGGGCCGACTGGTTGTCCACGCCCGTTTGCGTGATTCCATTGCTGAAAAGCACGACGCTCTTTTTCTGGGGGAGCTTGCCGAGCACCTGCACGAGTGATTGGATGGCCACCAGCTTGCGATCGGCGGTGAAGGTGTTGAGGTCGGTATCGTCTTCTGTGTAGGAGCCGCTAGTCTCCGCCGTGCCTTCTGAACTACCGGCCGCGCCATTGTCGAAGCCTTGCCCCTGGCTGGAGGTGTAGCTCGAGAGCATGGCGTTCAATTTGTCGCGGTCGTCGGTGAAATCGCAATCCACGTGCATGTTGGTGGAAAGAGAAACCAGAGCGATCAGGTCGGCGGGTTGCAATTCTTCGGTGACGAATTTCTTAGCCGCATCCACGGAACGATCGATCTCCTCCGGCTCCATGGCGGAGAAATCAAAGAAGAGAACAATGAGCCGGCGATCCTTGGCCTCCAGCGTGGGCGGAGCCTTCTTGCTGGAATGCAAAAGAGTTCCTGGCGCGGCACCGGAAATCGTTGGACCCGTGGCGGCCGCCAATTGATCTACATCCTCGAAATCGAACGTCAAAACCTGCTGCTTTTTGCCGTCTTCGTAGAGGGTGAAGTCACTCTGTTTCAGGTCGCGGACGGGATTACCTTTTTTGTCTCGGGCTACGACGTTAACCAGGACCAGTTCGGTGGAAACACGGATGGGCGCTTGCGGGATTTCGGGTTTGGCGGGTACTTGCGCGAACGACAAGGGTGTGATCCCGACCAGCGCCAGGGCCGCGAGCTTCGAGAGAATTTGCCTTCCCTTTCGCTTCATAATTGCAACCTAAAACCGAAAACGGGCCTGCACCGTCACCCGCCGCATGCCGGCCACGGAGGTAACTTCACCGAAGTTTAGGGAATTCACGACGGCGTTGATACCAGAATAGTTCACGTGGTTGAACACGTTATTCGCGGTGACGCGCAGATCCAGGGTGCGCGACTCCTTGATCGGAATCGTGCGGTTGAGGCTCATGTCAAATGTGACGTTGCCGGGGCCTTCGATGAGGTTGCGAGCGGCGTCGCCGTAGCTCGAGCCCGTGGGATTCACACAATCCGGCCCGGGTGCACAGAACGCCGCGGTGTTGAACCACTGCAGCGCCGTCGGATTAGAAATGGAAATGGCTTGGCCGGAGACGACATTCGCGCGAAGCGAACCGGTGACACCCCTTTCGATGTCCACCGTCCCGCCGAGGACGCTCGGGGTGAAATATATGCCGGAAGCGATGGTGAAGTTCCCGCTCCACTGCCAGTTGGAGAGCGCGTGCATCCAGAAGCCTTTTTGCGCGTAGCGGTGATTTTCGCCGAAGGGAAGGTCGTAGATCCAGTTGCCCGTGAACTTGTGCGTCTGGTTGAAACTCGAAAAGCCGCGATCCGCGGGCAGATCGAATGGATTCTGCACCACTACCACGCCGCCACTACCGACCGAGGAAGCATCGTCGAGCGATTTGGAGAATATGTACTGAGCGCCGATGCCCAGGCCATTGGACATGCGTTTGCGAACTCGCACCGAGGCGGCGTGGAGAATGGAATTGCCTTCGGAAGATTCGTAGATGAACGGTTGATTGCCGGTGACCACCAGCGCCCGCTCGGTATCGAGCCGCGTGCCCTTCGCACCGTTATAGCCGATATTGAGCATCACGTTGCCACGCAATTCGCGTTGAATATCGACATTCCAGATTTGCACGTAGCCGAGGCGGTAATCCGGATTCACGGCGAAATTATTGGTGACGGTGTTGGAGGATAACTCGGGAAAGCCATCAACGATCGTGAGCGGTGCGGGGCCCGTGAGGCCGTTGACATCGGTGGCGTTGGTGGCGGTATTCGCGAAGGGCGGCTGGAAAGCGAAATTCTGAATCATGGCGGTGTACTGCGCGAGGTTGTAATTGATGCCGTAGCCCGCGCGGACGACCGTTTTTTGCAAGGGCTTCCAGGCGATGCCCACGCGCGGCGCGAAATTGTTGCGGTCCGCATTAATGAGCGAAGGATTGGAGGAAAGGAGCGGAATGGGATAACCAGGAGGCAGGACGGCGCCGGTGGGAACGATCGGCATGGCGGTGGCATATCCGGAGCCGACCACGAGATTGGCGATGCGGTCCTGCGTTTCGGTATACGGACCGTTGTATTCGTAGCGGACGCCGGCGTTGATGGAAAGCGAAGGAAGAACACGCCAATCATCCTGAACGAAGAAATCGAAGGAGTTGGCACGAAAGTTATAGGAGGTGGCACCAAATTGCAGCGACGTCTGCTGCGGAAAACCCAGCAGAAAATCGGCGAAGTCGTAGCCGGTATCGGGGGTGGCCACGGTGCTGCCGGTAGCGTATTCGGAGGTGGCAAACCCCGTAAAGACAAAGCTGCCTTCGGCATTTCGCGAGGAGCGGAAACTTTGCAGGATGCGGCGGTAATCTCCGCCGAAGCGCACGTTGTGCTTGCCGTGACTCCAGGAGACGGTGTCGGATAAGGTGTAAGTCTGGTCCAATTCGCGGCGCGGGATGGGATCAGTCAAGCCGCCAAACGAAGTGAAGCTGATTCCAGGAAGGCCCCAATCGAAAGGATCGTTGGAGATGCCGTTGATGCCGGCCCCGCCGGGTCCGGCGACGTCCGTGACGTTTGAATAGAGGTTCGTGGTGGAGACGTGATAGTGGTTGTAGTTGAACCGAAGGATATTCGTGATGCGATTTTTTCCGTAGACCCAGCCGCCGCTGGCGTTGAGGCCTTGCGTGCTGGTGCCGCCGGCAAGAGAGGGGAAGGAATTGACGAGCGTGGTGTTGCTGCGCGTCCAGTTGAGGCCAAAGTTGATGTTGTTCTGATTACGCCGCCCGCCGCCCCTGCCTCCGCCGCCACCGGGTCCTAATATCATTGGGCCGCTGCTGTTCCCCAAATTGTGGATGAGACGCAGGATCACAGCATCCGAGCTGTTCTCCGCCGAAGTGACGTAATGAAAATTCTGCCCCTGCGTGGTGGTGGGAATATTCGGGAAAGGAATGAATTGCAGGAGATAGACGGAAGCGGGGCTAAATAACGTTGGGTCGATCGCGTTGAGGACGCTGTTGTATTGATATTGCTGGCCGGTGGCGGGATTGAAGAGTTGCACCGGCGTGCCGTCGTTATAGGTAGCCCCGGAAAAGTCGCCGTTACGCTCGTCCTTCGTGGCGACGCGGGAAAACGAATCGTAAGGCGTGTCGCCGCGGGAACCGTTCCATCCCGCAAAGAAAAACCACTTATTGCCGCCGTTAAAAATTTTGGGAATGTTCAGCGGCCCGCCGACGTTGGCGCCGAAGCGCGCCTGGTTGTAGCTGGACTTGGCGATGGGAAAACCGCTCAGGGAATACGGAGTGGCGTCGAAGACGGAATTGTCGTCAGTGAAATATAAAACGCCATGCGGCTGGTTGATGTTAAAGCCGCGGCCGCCGAGCCTCCCGATCATGATCACACCTGGGCCACCCGGACCGCCAGGGCCACCCGGCCCACCGGGCCCTTGACCGGGTCCGCCCCCAAATCCGCCGAGGCCTTCGCGCTGCATCCGATCGCGAAACTCCTGGATGCGTTCCTGGAGTTCGTCTTCGCTTCCCGCGCCGAAGTCCTGCGTCCGTCCTTGCGCGCCACTGATGCTGATCGACTCGGTGGGGCCCTCGGCTCCAGCCCCGTTCAAAGGCAAAGTAGAAAGATCGGTGTTGCTGGGACCAGCGCCCGAATTGCCGGGGCCGCCGAATCCAGAACTCGCGCCAGCCAGTGAGGATAGAGCGCTTTCCATGGCCAGGCTTTGAAAACCGCGGCCCGCGGCGAGTCCGGCGTTTGCGTTCGTTGCTTCCTGCTGCCGGGAGGCCAGAATCAGTTCAGCGTCAACTTTTCCGGCGGGATTTTGTGGATTGACGACGAGATCCTGCGTAAAAACCGCGAAGCCCATGAATTCGATGCGAATGACATAACGGCCGCGGGCAATTCCGACGAGAGAAAATTTGCCGTCGGCGGTGGTAACGACGCTATATTTCTTTCCGGTGAGCGTGTTGGAAGCAGTGACGGTCGCGCCGGGCAGAGGAGTTTTTCCACTGTGTACGGTGCCGCTGATCTCGTAGACAGCGGCTGGAGCGCTCTGCAACCCCGTGGGCGGGGACTCCTGCGCGCAAAGGCACGTGCCCAGAAACATCGCAACCAAAAACAAGCTCAACGTGCCGCGAGGGAAAAACTTCAATTCGCGCTCCCCTGGCACTTCATGGATGCGGCGGGTGGTTCGCGGGAGCGGCTGCGGGCGCATTTCCACCCGGCTCACCCGCACCTTGCGCAAACTGCTGCATCCGTTCCCACTGTTCGGGGGAAAGAACCACGACCGTCTTGGGAACAAATACATTGTTTTGCAAAGCCCCGTGAAGCACCACGTGATCGCCCGGTTGGATGTCCGCCATGGTGATGCTGTCGCGGCCTTTTCTCAGGGTAGTATCTTCCGTGAGCTCGATGGTCTGTGTGACATTGTCCACGCGCAGCACGGTGAGTTTCGGAGCGTCGATCGACTTCACTTGGCCGGCGATGAAGTCCTTTCCCATTTCTCCCATGAAGAATTGGCCGCCGCGTCCTCCGGGACCAGCATTGCCGCTGCGCCCGCCGAGAACTTGCGCGGTCACGGAGTGATCGGGATTTTCGTCGCCGCGCACCATCACGAAGTCGCCGACCTTAAAGTCGGCGAGCTTCGCAGGTTGCCGGTCTTTACGGAACTCGGTTTTGTCCGTGAGTTTGACGGTGACCGTCGTGCCATCGGGCCGCGCAAGAACCAGGGAATCGCCATTCATGACCGTGATTTTTCCGATTGTGCCGCCGCGTCCCTGCATCATTCCACCACCGGGACCACGCCCGCGGCCGCCCTCAGGAGACAGACCCTGCGTTTGATCCTGTGAGGCAGGGGGGCTATCCGGCGTCTGCGCTTGACTGACTGCGGCAGGCAATAACAACAGGCTGGCCAGAAGCACTTGCTTACGATTCATGGTCGCTGGTTCCTCGCTAACCGTAGCACTTACTAAGGACGCAGGGCCTGGGGCGAAAGTAACCAGACATTCCCTGGTGGAAAGATTCAGAGCCAATATTCTTAGGTAATTCCGTCCGGGAAATCAGAAAGTTCCCGCGATTTGGCAGGGACATACAGATAGAAAAACCGGTCCTAAGCTTTGCGGTTTCATGAGGATTGCAACAGGGATGTATTTCGATCGCCGGGTTCATTCTAGGGCGAGGCATGGCCGGCAAGGTTTCTTCGAAACAAGCTGCAAGATTACCGAGCGGCAGTACCCGTATGCACAGGCTAGGAGCCGGTGGCGGAGGAGAAGGAAGCGCCTTTTTCCCGCGCCACATATTGGTCATGGATCCAGCGATAGGTGCGTTCCAAGCCGACCTTCAGAGGGGTGTTAGGCTCCCAATGCAGTAGCTTCTGGATCAGCGCGTTGTCGCTATTCCGTCCGTTGACGCCCTTGGGCGCGTTCAGATTGTATTTGCGGTGCAGCTTTATGCCGGCGAATCCCTCGGCCAGATCGACCAGTTGATTGATGGTGACGGCTTCGCTGGAGCCGAGATTGATAGGCTCGAGGATATCTGAATTCATAATCAGATCGATGCCTTTCAGGCAATCGTCAATATACATGAAGCTGCGAGTTTGCTCGCCGGAACCCCAGATCTCGATTTCGTGCTTGCCGCTGAGCTTCGCTTCAATCACTTTGCGGCAGATGGCCGCGGGAGCTTTTTCGCGTCCGCCATCCCAGGTTCCCCAGGGGCCATAAACGTTGTGGAAGCGCGCCACACGGGTGTACAGCCCGAAATCCTCCCGGAAATGACGGCACATTCGCTCGGAGAAAAGTTTCTCCCAGCCATAGCCGTCTTCGGCCATCGCGGGGTAAGCGTCTTCTTCCTTGAGGGAAGGCGCTTCGAAGGATTTTTGTTTGTCGCCGTTGTAAACACAGGCTGACGAAGAGTAAAAAAAACGCTCCACGCGTTGCTCGTTGGCCGCCTGGAGCATATGGGTATTGATGAGCACCGAAAGCATACATAGCGCTTTGTTGTTTTCAATGAATCCCATGCCGCCCATGTTGGCAGCGAGGTTGTAGATACCCGAGGCGCCGCGAGCCGCTACATCACAATTCGGCTTCAGGTTCAGGTCCAGGACAAGGTTTTCCACTTCGTCCAATTTCTGATGCCATTCGTTGAGGGGTTTCACGTCCACTGCGCGGATGCGGCAATGGCCCTGCTCGCGCAACCGAGCCACCAGGCTGCCGCCAATGAAGCCTCCGGCACCGGTGACAACGATGAGTTTCCCGAGGTCTTTGTTCACGCTCGATCCCCCTGGATTACCTGCTATTCAGTTTAACCCTGTTGAAACACTTGGCAAGAGGTCAGCATGTTTCATGTGCAAACCCACCCTGCGAGGGTGTGCCGCCGCAGGGCAGCCGGTTTAGAGTCGCGCGTACTGATGAAAACCGCAACACGTGAAGAATTTCTGGGAAAAAACGAACCCGCGGACGTGCTCCATAACTGCCAGTACTGCCCTGAGTGCACGTAAACACGGGCGTACTGCGCGAGAAGTTTGCTTAACATTCCACAAAAGTTGTTGCCAACTTACCTGCGGCGTAGTAGAAAT
>Ga0335085_10003243_pt1 | contig 28578 bp, 30 predicted proteins | sample Lox_Sample_45_FD_206712 | JGI IMG/M metagenome (GOLD analysis project Ga0335085, IMG submission 206712) | Soil microbial communities from Loxahatchee National Wildlife Refuge, Florida, United States - Lox_Sample_4.5 | ecosystem: Environmental > Terrestrial > Soil > Wetlands | place: USA... | reverse complement strand
GTGACTTCGTCGACTTGCACCCGGGGATAGTCCTTGGCGAGCACGAGCCGCGACAACTCGGAGAGCGCGCCAGCCATTTCGACGCCGGTCGGTCCGCCGCCGACGATGACGAACGTGAGCAGGGCACGCCGCCGTCCTGGATCGGGCTCGAGCACGGCCTGTTCGAAGGCGCGGAGCACGTGATTCCGGATGACGACCGCCTCGTCAGGGTCCTTGAGTCCGAATCCGTGCTGTTCGACGTGTGGCAGGCCGTAAAAATTCGTCTCACCGCCCACTGCCAGAATGCAGAAGTCGAACGGGATGTCCCCCGCGGTCGTGTGCACGCGCCGCCCCGGGTGGTCGAGTCCGGTGAGCTCCGTCATGCGAAACTCGAAGTGTTGCTGGCCGCGCAGGATCGTGCGGACCGGACGCGCAATCGACGACGGCTCGAGACCGGCGCTGGCGACCTGGTAGAGGAGCGGCTGAAACACGTGGTAATTATGACGATCGATCAACACCACGCGCACGGGGACGTGCTTGAGCGCGCGCGCCGCGGCGAGGCCCCCAAATCCGGCGCCGACGATGACGACGGTGGGGAGCGTCGGCGCTTGCTTCGTGCCGGTTTGGACGGGTATCATCATCGCGGTTTCCCCGATTTCTCCCATTTCCCTAGGCGGAGCCAGCATGCGCCGGCTCGAGACCCTGTGGCGTTCGCTCATCGGCCAGAAGATCATCATGGCCGCGACGGGCCTCATGCTGTTTCTGTTCGTGCTCGCGCATCTATTTGGCAATCTGAAGGTCTTCGAAGGACCCGTACGGTTCAATGCATACGCGGAGGGCCTGCGTACGGTAGGAACGCCGTTCTTCGCGAGCGGCCAGCTCTTGTGGGCGGCCCGCATCGTGCTGTTGGTTTCGCTCGTGGCGCACATCTGGGCGGCGGTCCGCGTGTCCCGCGCGAGCTGGGCCGCCCGGCCGACGGGCTATCGCGTGCTCGTGCATGCCGAAACGACCTATGCCGCGCGAACCATGCGGTGGGGCGGCGTGCTGATCTTCGTGTACGTGGTCTACCACCTGCTCGATCTCACGTTCGGTAGCGCCAACCCGAGTTTCGTTGCCGGTAACGTCTACCACAATCTCGTCGCGAGCTTTTCCCGCTGGCCGGTGTCGGCCGTGTATATCCTGGCCATGCTCATCCTGGGGCTCCACCTCTACCACGGGCTGTGGAGCGCCTTCCAGAGTCTGGGTCTCAATCGCACACCGACGGATAGTTGGCGGCGCGGCCTTGCCGCCGTGATCGCCGTGGCAATCTCGGCCGGCTACATCGTCATTCCGCTTTCCGTGCTCATGGGCGTGGTGCGATGACGCTGACCCTCGATCCGGCCGTTCCGGCCGGGCCGCTCGAGACGAAATGGACCCGGTACCGGTCCGAGATGCGCCTCGTCGCGCCCGCCAATCGTCGCAAGTATCGCATCGTGGTGGTGGGATCGGGCCTTGCCGGCGCGTCGGCCGCGGCCTCGCTGGCCGAGCTTGGGTACCCGGTGTCGTGCTTCTGCTTTCAGGATTCGCCGAGACGCGCGCACTCCATCGCGGCGCAGGGGGGCATCAACGCGGCCAAGAATTATCAAAACGACGGCGATTCCGTTTTCCGCCTGTTCTATGACACGGTGAAGGGCGGTGATTTTCGCGCCCGTGAAGCGAACGTGTATCGCCTGGCCGAGCTGAGCGTCAACATCATCGACCAGTGCGTGGCGCAGGGCGTGCCCTTCGCGCGGGAATACGGGGGCCTGCTCGCCAATCGCTCGTTCGGCGGCGTGCAGGTCGCGAGGACGTTCTACGCGCGGGGGCAGACCGGACAGCAACTGTTGCTCGGCGCGTATCAGGCGCTGGAACGGCAGATCGGACTCGGTCAGGTGGCGATGTACACCAGGCATGAAATGCTCGAGCTCGTGGTCGTGAACGGACGGGCGCGAGGGATCGTGGTCCGCGACCTCGTGACCGGAGCGGTCACCGGGCACGCGGCCGACGTCGTCGTGCTCGCGACCGGCGGCTATAGCAACGTCTATTATCTCTCGACCAACGCGAAAGGCTGCAACGTCACGGCGATCTGGCGCGCGTATAAGCGGGGGGCGGCCTTCGCCAACCCGTGCTTTACGCAAATCCATCCCACCTGTATTCCACCCTCCGGCGACCACCAGTCGAAGCTCACGTTGATGAGCGAGTCGCTGCGCAACGATGGGCGGATCTGGGTTCCCCGCCGGTCGGGCGACGCGCGGCTGCCCGGCGCGATCCCCGATGCCGAGCGGGACTACTACCTCGAGCGGCTCTATCCGAGCTATGGCAATCTGGTGCCGCGGGATCTCGCGTCCCGCAGGGCCAAGGAGGTCTGCGACGAGGGCCGCGGCGTCGGACCCGGCGGCCAGGGCGTCTTTCTCGATTTCCGGGAGGCGATCGCCCGGCTGGGCCGCCAGACCATCACGGAACGCTACGGCAATCTGTTCGAGATGTACGAGCGCATCACGGGACAGAATCCGTACGACGTCCCGATGCGAATCTACCCTGCCCCGCACTACACGATGGGCGGCCTCTGGGTGGACTACAACCTCATGAGCACCGTTCCAGGCTTGTTCGTGGCCGGTGAGGCAAACTTTTCGGACCACGGCGCCAATCGGCTGGGGGCGAGCGCACTCATGCAGGGGCTCGCCGATGGATACTTCATCCTGCCGAACACCATCGGGCATTATCTGGGAGGGGCGAAGCTCGAACCGGTGAGCGTAGACGACGCGGCATTCGCGGACGCGAAGCGCGACGCCTCGGAGCGGACCGACCGGCTGCTCGCGGCGCGCGGGAAGAAGAGCGTCGATGTGTTTCACCGCGAGCTGGGCCGTCTGATGTGGAACGCCTGCGGCATGTCGCGGAATCGCGAGAATCTGCGCAGCGCCATGGAGCGACTGCCGGCCCTCCGGCGCGAGTTCTGGGAGACGGTCTCTGTCGGGGGCTCCGGTACCGATCTGAATCAGAATCTGGAGCACGCCGGACGGGTGGCGGATTTCCTGGAGTTCGCGGAGTTGATGTGCCGGGACGCACTCGAGCGCGAAGAGTCGTGTGGCTGTCATTTCCGCGAGGAGTTCCAGACCGCGTCGGGCGAGGCGAAACGCAATGACCAGCGCTTCAGCTACGTCGCCGCCTGGGAATACGCGGGACCGGATTGTCCGCCCGTGCTGCACCAGGAGGCGCTCCAGTACGAGGCGGTCCACCCGACCGAGCGGAGTTACACCTGATGCACCTCACACTGCACGTCTGGCGTCAGCCTCGCGGATCGCGGGTGGGCAAGTTCGTTCGCTACGAGGTCTCGCACGCCACGAGCGACATGTCGTTCCTCGAGCTGCTCGATGTCCTGAACGAGCAGCTGCTCGCCAGTCAGGAGGAGCCGGTGGCGTTCGACAGCGACTGCCGCGAGGGCATTTGCGGGTCCTGCGGCATGGTCATCAACGGCGAGCCGCACGGGCCGCAACCGGGCACGGCGACCTGTCAGCTTCACCTGCGCCAGTTCCAGGACGGCGCCGAGCTCTGGATCGAGCCGTGGCGCGCGCGGGGATTTCCGGTCATCAAGGATCTGGTGGTCGATCGCTCGGCGTTCGATCGGATCATCCAGGCGGGCGGCTTCATCACCGCGCGCACGGGGAGCGCGCCGGAAGCGAACACGCTGCTCGTGCCGAAGCGCGATGCCGACACGGCCATGGATGCCGCCGAGTGCATCGGGTGCGGGGCGTGCGTCGCCGCCTGTCCCAATGCGTCCGCGATGCTGTTCGTGGCCGCGAAAGCCTCGCACCTCGGCGCCCTGCCACAAGGCCAGCCCGAACGCTACAGCCGGACCATCGAGATGGTGCAACAGATGGAGCGGGAGGGATTCGGGTCCTGCACCAACCATGCGGAATGCACGGCCGCATGCCCGAAATCGATCAGCATCGACTTCATCGCCCGCTTGAATCGCGATTTCCTGAGTGCCGTGCGGCAGGACGCCGGTCCCCCGCGCATGGAGAAAGCCGAGCGCTAGAGCGTTACCGCCGCCATCGTTTCCTTGACGTGCTCGGCCGATTGGATGAGGGCTGCCTGCTCCGCCTGCGATAACGAGATCTGCACCACCGCCTCGAGCCCCCGCCGTCCCAGCTTGCAGGGCACGCCGACGAACATGCCGCGCAACCCGTATTCGCCCTCGAGCCACGCGGCGCAGGGCAGAATCCGGTGGCGGTCGAGCGCGATGGCCTCGACCATCTGAACCACGGCCGCCGACGGGGCGTAGAAGGCCGAGCCGGTCTTGAGCAGGGCCACCACTTCCGCCCCGCCATCCCGGGTGCGCTGCACGATTTTTTCGAGCGTGGGCGCGTCGAGCAGGTTGGTAACGGGGATGCCGGAGATACTGGCGGACGACAGCACCGGAACCATCGTGTCGCCGTGGCCACCGAGCACCATGGCCTCGATGTCCGCGACCGAGGCGTGCAGCGCTTCGGCGAGGAAGGCGCGGAACCGCGCCGTGTCGAGCACTCCCGCCATGCCCAGCACGCGCTCTCTCGGGAAGCCCGTGACTTCCCGCACGACCCAGCACATCACATCGAGCGGGTTCGAGACGACAATCACGATGGCCTGCGGGCAGTGCCGCCGGATTTCTTCGGCGACTTTTTTCACGATCCCGGCGTTGGTGCGGGTGAGATCGTCACGGGTCATCCCCGGTTTGCGCGCGATCCCCGCCGTGACCACGACGACCTCGCTGCCGGCCGCCGGTGAGTAGTCGTTCGAGCCAACGATGCGTGTGTCGAACCCTTCGATCGGTCCCGACTCCCACTGATCGAGCGCTTTGCCCTGCGGAAGGCCCTCAACGACGTCGACCATCACGACCATGCGGGCGACGCTCTTCTCGGCGAGCCGCTGCGCCGCGGTGGCGCCGACGTTGCCGGCACCCACCACCGTCACTTTGTTGAGCATCTCCCCTCCCTTGAGCCTCCCCGCAAACGCGGAACGTCAGTCCGACGTTCAGTTCGCGTTCCGTGTTCCGCGTGAGCCTTACCCGCCCCTCGTATGCATCTCCCGATGCGGATCGGCGCGCAACCGCTCGAGCGGATACAGGGCACCCCGGGCCATGAGTCCCTGTCGATCGAGCGCGCCCCGATCGTTTCGTGTGCGCCAGGCCGCCGCGATGATCGCCGCGAGCTCCGATTCGTTCGCTCCCCGGCGCAGTGGCTCGCGGAGATCGACCCCCGACTCGGCGTAGAGGCACAGCAGCAACGTTCCGTCGGCCGTCAGCCGTGCCCGATCGCACGTTTCACAGAACGGCGCGGTGACCGACGCAATGATTCCAAAGGTGGTGCCGTCCGCCAGGCAAAATCTGTCGGCCGGCGCGCTGCCTCGCTGCCCCCGGTCGAGCGGGTGTGCCGGGCCGCATGCCTGAGTAATGCGCTCGAGAATTTCCGCCGCCGGAACCACCTGCTCGCGCGTCCAGCGTGTCGCGCCGCCCACGTCCATGTACTCGATGAATCGCGGCTCGGCACGGATGCCGCGAGCGAACGCCACGAGGTCGGCGAGCTCGTCGTCGTTGAATCCGCGAATCACGACCGTATTGAGCTTCACGGTTTTGAACCCCGCGCGAGTCGCGGCATGAATGCCGTCGAGAATGTCCGTGTGGTGTGTCGTGTGGGACAGCGTGGCGAGCCGCTCGGAGCGGAGGGTATCGAGACTGATCGTGACGCGATCGAGCCCGGCGTCGCGCAGGCTCGCGGCGTGCTCGGCGAGCAGCGTGCCGTTGGTCGTGAGCGCCAGATCGCGGAGCCGGAGGTCGGCACGCAGCAGGCGCACCAGGGTCTCGAGCTCGCGCCGCAGCAGCGGCTCGCCGCCCGTAAGCCGCACGTCGCTGACTCCGAGTGAGGCGAACGCGCGGGCCAGGAGCGCCAGCTCTTCGAACGTGAGAATCGACTCACGCGGCAGCCAGGTGTAGTCGGCCTCGGGCATGCAATAACGGCAGCGCAGATTGCAGCGGTCGGTCACCGACAGCCGCAGGCTCCGGAGCGGCCGGCCCAGGCGATCGGGCAACGTCACGGCCGGGGGCGTCATGCGATCGCCGTGCGGGTTCGGGCGTCCACCCATTCGGCGGTGCCGTCCGCATGGCGTTCCTTTTTCCAGATCGGGACCCGCCGTTTCACCTCTTCGATGACGTACCGACAGCATTGGAACGCGACGTCCCGATGCGGAGCCGCCGCGACCACCGCGATGCTCGCTTGTCCCAGCGGGACTATGCCGATCCGATGCTGGAGCGCCACGCGCGCCACGGGCCAACGTGACCGCACTTCATCCACAATCCGGGCCATTTCGACCTCGACCATCTCGTCATACGCCGAGTACTCGATGTCGGTGACGGGGGCCGACTCGTCACTCCCACTGCGCACGGTACCAATAAAGAGACACGTTCCCCCGTGTTCCGGCGACGCCACGGCGCGCAACAGCCGGTCGATGAAGATCGAGTCACGCGTGAGAAAGTTCGTCATGAATTCTTGCAACGTACCGTCGTGGCGACGTGCAACGCCTCTTAGCCGCCCGCCAATGGAGGCAATAATGCCAGCTCATCCCCATCGCTCAGGGGGCTCTCCGGAAACACGTGTCTCAAGTTTACGGCGGTGAGGGGTCGTTCGGGCAGGGCCTGCGCGGCGGGTAAGGTGCGGCGAAGCTGTGCGACCACGTCCGCGACCGTGGTTGGCAGAGTCACGGTAAGCGTCAGGGTGTCCCGTCCCAGCAGCTCGGCGTAGCGCGCGAACAGCCGCACTCGAATGGTGCCCTCAGTCGCCTCCACCGCTCGATCCTGTCGCCATGCCCTGCCAGACCTTGGCCTGCTTTGGTGTGGAGGCCGTGTTGCGCGAGAGTTGGTAGGTGGTCACGCTTTTTTCCTGCACTTTCGTGGTCAGCACGATCGGCCGGCCGTCTCGCAGCACGGTGATCGCGAGCGGCGCGCCCGCCTGGCCCTGATACTGGCGACGGAACGCGACGCCCCAATCCTGATCGCTCTTCAGCTCGATATCGCCGATCTTCATCAGGATATCTCCCGGCTGGACGCCGGCCTGCTCGGCGGCACTTCCGGGGTCGACCACCTGCGCGACCCATTTACCCTGATCGGAGATCGGGGCATTGAGTCCGAGAAACGGCACCGACGTTACCTGCTTCGCCACGGTGATGCCCGCCTTCGGGAAGATGTCACCGTAGGGCAGCGGCTCGCGGCCGTTGACATAGCGCTGATAAAACCGGTCGACATCCGGCGTGCCGAGCTCGCGCAGCAGCCCGAGCAGATCCTGCGTCGTGAACCCCCTTCCTTTCTGGTAAAAGCGCGTGTACAGCGCGCGCATGACGTCGTCCAGCCCGCGCGCGTTATTAGTCGCGTCCCGCAGCGAGATGTCGAGCAGCATGCCCGTCAACGAGCCCTTGGGATAGTAGAGCTGAGAGCTGTTGACGTAGATCTCGTTGATCCAGGTGGCCAGGCTCCCATCCTCTTCACTCCACGGCTCGGGGATCGCTTCCACCTGATCGATGTCCGACATCGTGTTGTGAAGAAATTGCTCGGGAGTCCATAACCCGGAACGGAGGTTCGTCAGATCCGCGTAGTAATCCGTCACGCCCTCCGACCACCAGAGGAGCGGCGTGAACTGCTCGGCGTGATAGTCGTATGGCCACATGGTCGCCGGCCGGATGCGCTTCACGTTCCACAGGTGGAAGTACTCGTGGGACATGAGCGGCACCATGAAATCGCCCAGGTTCCCCGCGAAGTCCGCGAACGCGGTGGCGGGCATGATGTCGTACTGGGCCGCGCTGTGCTCGAGGCCGCCGCCAAAGTTGATGGGTTGGCGAAACACGTTGAAAAAGACCGTGTACTCGTCGTACGGCGGTCCGCCGAACACCCGGTTCTCCGCCTGAGCGATTTTCTGGAGATCGTTCAGCATGTTGCGGGCGACCGCCGGCGTGTAAAGGTCGGACGGCCACAGCGCCAGCCTGATCCATTTGCCGTCGACCTTCAAGGAATCCAGGCTGTAGATCCCGACGAACGTTTCGGCATCCGCCAACTCGTGGTAATCGGCGGCGCTGTAGGGGCCAATCCCGCCCCCCGGGAGCGAAGTTGTCACCCGCCAGCCATTCGGCAGCGCGAACCGCACCTCGGCCGCACGATCGAGCTTCCCGGGCTCGTACACGAACAGATTGGTGCCAAGGAACTGCCCGAAATCGGCATCGAGCCGTGCGATCGACAGGTCGACCGTGTCGGCGAGGTAGTCGAACGCGACGGTCACGCGCTCCTGTTTTGCCGCGACGACCCGCCACGTTTCCTTGTCGAACCGGTCCCACTCGAGCGGCTGTCCCGTCGACCCCGACGCGCCAAAGTGCCGCACGTAGCGGGCGTAGTTCTGGATCTCGTAGTTCCCCGGGCTCCAGGCCGGGAGCGCGACGTAGAGCGTATCCTTGCCGGCCGCGGGAAATTCGGCTTTGACGTGAAACAGGTGCGCGGCAGGCGACACGACTGATATCTCGTATCGGACGGGCTCGGAGCGCTGCGCGGGCAGGGCACCCGGGATGAGGATCGGAGCCACCGCGGCAACGGTAAGAAACTTCATTCGGGATCTCCCCTGTAAACACGCGCGGCTCCGACGGATGCGCCGGAGCCGCTGATCGTCACGCAACGGGAGCCGCAAGCGTTACGGGTTGACCCGTTCGCTCGCGTCGGCCACCATCGCACGCAACTCCTTGCTGGGCTTGAACACCGGGACCGGCCGCGCCGCGACTTCTACGGGGTCGCCGGTGCGCGGGTTTCGCGCCATGCGCGTCTTACGCTGCCTGATCTTGAACGTTCCAAACCCGCGTATCTCAATGTTATGCTGATCCGAAAGCGCCGCTTTCACCGCGTCGAGAAACGAGTCCACCACCCTCGCGCAGTCCTTTTTTGAAATCAAGGGACCGGCCGTGCGCGCAATTTGTGCTGTGACTTTCTCCACGAGGTCTGCCTTCGTCATATCCCATTCCCCCAGAAGGACTTCCAAGGGTCGCCAAACCGGGGGCCAACATACGGGCTTACCTATTGAGTGTCAAGAGCTTGGAGGAATTGCTGGAAGTGTCCCTGCGCGTCGTGCGGCCCCGGGGAGGCCTCAGGATGGTACTGCACCGCAAACATCGGGAATTCGCGGTGCCGGAGGCCTTCGACCGTGTGGTCGTTCAGGTTCAGATGCGTCACTTCAAGCGCTTTGGCGCCCGGCACCCCGTCCGTATCACCCCGCACCGCAAAGCCGTGATTCTGGGAGGTGATCAGGACCTGCCCTGTGGCCAGATCTCGGACCGGGTGGTTACCGCCGCGATGTCCGTAGGGAAGTTTGACGGTCTCGCCGCCGAGCGCGAGCCCCAGGAGCTGGTGCCCGAGGCAGATCCCGAATATCGGTAGCGAACCGTCCGCCAGGTCGCGCAACGCCTCGATCGCGTAGCCTACCGCGGCCGGGTCTCCCGGGCCGTTCGAGAGAAACAACCCGTCCGGCGCGAGCTCCCTGACCCGTGCGGCCGGCGTTTCAGCAGGCACGACCGTTACCCGGCAATCGTTCTGCGCGAACAGGCGCAGGATGTTGCGTTTCATGCCAAAATCGTACGCGACGATATGGCGTCGCGCCTGCGGGTTTCCCGCCACGTACTCACCCTTGATGGTCGCGCAGGTCGCCAGGTCGAGCCCGTTCATGGACGGGCTTGCCGCCAGGGCAGCCCGAACGCGGTCGGTGGGCTCGGTGCCGAGTGCCGCCACGCCGCGCATCGCGCCCTTCGAGCGGATATGCCGGGTGAGCTGGCGGGTGTCCACGTCGGAGACGATCGGCACGCCCGCCGCCTCGAGCCAGTCGCCCAGCGCCCCCGTGGCGCGCCAGTTCGAAGGCTTAGCCGAGAGCTCGCGCACGACCACGGCCGCCACGCGCGGCCGGTCCGATTCCAGATCCTCCGCATTGACGCCGTAGTTCCCGATCATCGGTGCGGTCATCACGACCAGCTGGCCGAGATAGGAGGGATCGGTAAACACTTCCTGGTATCCCGACAGGTTGGTCGTGAACACGACTTCAGCGTAGGCGGGCTCGAACGCGAACGGTGCGGTTCCGGAGAACCAGGCGCCGTCTTCCAGCAGTACGTACGCGGGTTGCGTGGCTAGGGCGCCTGTGGAGTCGGCGCGGGTTGCGCTGGTGGCGCGGGGGCGGCGTTGCCGCTCGGTGCGGGCGCGACCGGCGTACTCTGGAGCGGCAGCGGCGCCGGAGCACCGGCGGGTGCTGGAATATTGCCCTGGAGCACCGAGCGCGGCGTACCGCCGCGCGACGACATGATCGCGAGGGCGAGCGAAAGGAACAGAAAGATCCCCGCACACCACCACGTGACTTTGGTCAGCAGGGTGACGGCCTGGCGACCGCCCATGAAGACTTCGGTGCCGCCGCCACCGCCCAGGGACGCGAGACCGCCGCCCTGCCCCGCCTGCAGCAACACCACTGTCGTCAGGAGAATCGCGTCGAGAACGAGGATGACCACGAGCACCGTATACATGCGGTTGAGATAATACTCACGCCACTTGTGTCTGCACAAGCTGAGCCCAGGCTTGCGGATCGAGCGATGCCCCGCCGACGAGCACGCCGTCCAGCTCCGGCTCGGCCAGGAGCTCGGCGATGTTTTTCAGGTTCACGCTGCCGCCATACAGCACGCGCATTCGCGTCGCGCCCTGACCCTTGAGCCACGCGCGGATGGCGTGATGCACGAGCGCGGCATCGCGCGGGGTCGCGTTGCGCCCGGTCCCGATCGCCCACACGGGTTCGTAGGCGATCAGCAGGTTGTCGAGCGCCGCTGGCTCGAGGCTCACGAGCGCGCCCTCGAGCTGGCGATGAACGACGTCGAGCGTCCCGCCATCTTCCCGCTCCGACAGGAGCTCGCCCACGCACAGCATGGGCGTAAGGCCGGCGGCGAGCGCCGCGGCGACCTTCTTACGAGTATCGTCGTCGGTTTCGCCGAACACGTGACGTCGTTCCGAGTGCCCCACCAGGGCGGCGCGGGCGCCGGCTTGTGCGGCGAGTGGAGCCGAGACCGCGCCGGTAAACGCCCCCTTGGGCTCCCAATAGATGTCCTGAACGCCCACGGTGAGGTCCCCGATCTCGCCGGCGCAGCGTGCGGCCGCTTCGAGTGACACCGCGGGAGGGAAGAACCAGACCTCGCGATCGGGGCGCTTGGAATGGCGGGAACGAAACGCCGCAAAATAGGCCCGCGCATCGTCGGGCCCGAGATTCATTTTCCAGTTTGCGGCGAAGAGCAGCGGTCTCACGCGTTTTCGAGCGCGGCGACGCCGGGGAGTGTTTTTCCCTCCATGAACTCGAGCGAGGCGCCGCCGCCGGTCGAGACATGGGTGAACTTGTCTTCGACCCCGTGCACCGCCGCGGCGGAGTCGCCGCCGCCAACGACGGTGACCGCGCCACGAGCGCCGGCTTCGATCAGCGCTTCCGCGACAGCGCGGGTGCCCGCATCGAACGGCGGCTTTTCGAACACGCCCATTGGCCCGTTCCAGAACAGCGTTTTGGCGCGCAGGACATGGGCGCGGAAATCGAGCCGTGTGGCCTCATCGATGTCGAACACCGCCATGTCGGGCGGGATCTTGTCGGCCGAGACGTCTTTTCGCTCTCCGGGTCGATCCAGGCTCGGGGCCACCACGGCCCCGCGCGGCAGGATGAGCTTGGGCCCCGCCTTGGTGATCAGGCTCCTGGCGAGCGCGACCTTATCGCGCTCGACAAGCGATTTCCCCACTTCGAACCCCAGCGCCAGAAAGAACGTGCTGGCCATCGCTCCGCCCACGAGGATTTCGTCCACCCGGGGCAGGAGCGCTTCGATGACGTCAATTTTTCCGGAAATCTTGGCGCCACCGAGCACCGCGACGAAGGGACGCTTGGGGTGCTCGAGCGCATCGCCCAGGTACTGGAGCTCCCGCTCCATGAGAAATCCCGCGACGGCCGGTCGCAGGAGATGCGCGACCGCTTCGGTGGACGCGTGCGCGCGGTGGGCGCTGCCGAACGCGTCGTCGACATAGAAATCGCCGAGCTCGGCCATGCTCTGGGCGAGGGCGGGATCGTTCTTCTCCTCGCCGGGCCAGAATCGCACGTTCTCGACGAGCGCCACGCCGCCGCGCGGCAGCCGCCGCGTGACCGTGGCGCCGGGAGCGATATCCGGTATGAACTCGACGGGGGCACCGAGCAAGCGCTCGAGGGTCGGAATGATCTGGCGCAGCGAGAGCTTGGGGTCGGGACCATTCTTGGGGCGGCCGAGATGCGACAACAGGACCACGCGCGCGCCCTTCTCACGCAGGAACGCGATCGTGGGAAGGCTGGCGCGGATCCGGGTGTCATCCGCGACGCCGCCGCCGTCTTTCAGCGGCACATTGAAATCGACCCGAACGAGCGCCCGCTTCCCGTCGAACACTCCCCCGCTCGTGGGGAGACTGCGCAGCGTGCGTGTGCTCACCGCTTTTCGGCGAGGAGCGTCAGCAGGTCGACGCAGCGCGCCGAATAGCCCATTTCATTGTCGTACCACGACGACACGTGCACGGCGGTGCCGTCGACCACGTTGGTCGAAAGCGAGTCGACCACGCTCGAGTACAGGCTGCCGATGTAGTCGGCCGAGACGAGCGGCTCATCGGACACTTCGAGGACCCCCTTGAGCGCGCTCTGGGAGGCCTGCCGGAACGCGGCGTTGACTTCCTCGATCGTCGTCCGCTTCTCCACCTCGGCCGTGAGATCGACCAGCGACACGTCCGGCGTCGGGACCCGGAGCGCGATGCCATCGATCTTCCCCTTCACTTCGGGAATGACGAGGCTCGTCGCCTTGGCGGCGCCCGTGGTCGTGGGAATGATGCTCAGGGCCGCCGCGCGCGCGCGCCGCAGGTCTTTGTGCGGGAGATCCTGCACGTTCTGGTCGTTGGTGTAGCTGTGCACGGTCGTCATGAAGCCGTGGCGGAATCCCCAATTGTCGATCACGACTTTGACGACCGGCACGAGACAGTTCGTGGTGCACGACGCATTCGAGATGATGTGGTGCTTGGCGGGATCGTACTTCTTGTCGTTCACGCCCATCACGATCGTGATGTCCTCGCCCTTCGCGGGGGCGGAGATGACCACGCGTTTGGCGCCGGCCGAGAGATGTTTGCATGCCGCGTCACGGTCGGTGAAGCGGCCGGTGCTTTCGAGCACGAGATCGACGCCCAAGTCGCGCCACGGGAGCTTTTCGGGCTCCTTGATGGCGGTCACCTTGATCGACTTGCCGTTGACCACCAGGCCGTCGTCCGCCACGTCCACCGTTCCCTGAAATCGTCCGTGCACGGAGTCGTACTTGAGCAGGTGCGCGAGCGTCTTGGGGTCCGTGATGTCGTTGACGGCGACGAATTCGATCGCGGTCGTCTTCATCTTGACCGCGGCGCGCAGCACGTTGCGCCCGATGCGACCGAATCCGTTAATCCCGACACGCACTGGCATGCACAGCTCCTTACGTGAAGGTCGGAATGATGGCCCGCCCGAATGTCACGGCGGCGACGGACACCGCGCCCGCCTCCTGCAAGGCGTGGGCCGCGGCGGCAAGCGTCGCGCCGGTCGTAAACACGTCGTCCACGAGAATCAACGGACGGGACAACGCGGAGCGCGGAACGCGCGCTCCGTTCCGCGTTCCGCCTTCCGCGTTCCGAATTTTAAAGGCCCCCGCCACATTCGCTAGGCGCGCCGCCGGTGTCAACGTGGTCTGCGTTGCGGTGTCGCGCGTCCGCTCGAGCAGCGCGACGACGGGGCGGCGCCAATAGCGGGACAGGGCCCGCGCGAGATGCTCGCTCTGATTGTAGCCTCGGATGGCGAGGCGCTCGGGTCCGAGCGGGATCGGGACCAGGAACCCGTCACCTCGGGCTGGTATATCCAGGCGGGCGAGCTCGGGGGCAAGATCGGCCGCGATGCGCGGGAGCCCGTCGTACTTGAGCGCGTGCACCGCGTGACGAGCCCCCGGGTCGAGCCACACGGCCGACCGTGCCCGGCGCAGCGCCGCGGGCCAGCCGTCGCAGATCCGGCAGCGGCCGAACAACGGCTCCGGTTGGCCACAGCGTTCGCACCAGGGCGGCAGCACCGCACGCCAGCGTGTGGCGCAGACTCGACAAATGAAGGATGCAGACCGGTCATACCCGAGCGCCGCGCGGCACAGCAGGCACTCGGATGGCAGCAGGAGATGTTCGAGGGCGCTAATCACGCAGCGCGCGCGCGAGCGCGGCGCGCATCACCTCCACCGGTGGCCGGGCGTCGGGGAAAAACCGGCTGAACGCGTGGATGCCCTGCTGCAGCAGCATTTCGCGACCGTCCTGTGCCGTTACGCCCACCGTGCGGAGCGCCTTTACCCAGCGGGTTTCGCCCGGGGCGTACACCAGGTCGAGCGCGGCTCGAAACGGCAGCCGGGCCGGCGCTCCTCCATTGCCGTGAACATCGAACGGAAGCGGGTCGGCCGGTTTCAGACCGAGCGGCGTGGTATTGATCGCGAGATCCACCGTGACGTCCGGCCGCGCGGGTTCCGCATGCGTGCCCCGCGAGCGGGCCCACTCGCAGAACTCCGCGGCACGGCGGCGATCACGCGACACTATTTCGAGTGCGGCCTGCCGCTCGGCTGCCGCGACGGCCACCGCGCGTGCCGACCCACCGGTGCCGATGACGAGCCAGCGGTCGGCGCCGCCGGCGCCCAGCTGCTCCAGCGCGGCGAGAATTCCCGCGACGTCGGTGTTGTCGCCGACCAGCGCTCCCTGTTCGGTCCAGAAAGTATTGCAGGCGCCGACGCGGGCGCAGACATCCGTTTTGCGCGCGAGACATCGTTCCGCCGCTTCCTTATGGGGGACCGTGATGTTCCCGGCCGCGTTCACGGCCGCGAGCGCGCCCAGGAGCGCGGGAAGAGCGGCGGGCGGGCAGTGCAGCGCGACATACACCGCGTCGAGTCCCAGGACTCGGACCGCGGCATTGTGCATCGCGGGAGAAAGGGAATGCTCGACTGGATCGCCGAGGATGGCGAGCAGTCGTGTCCTAGCGCCGATCTCCACGGCCGGCCTCCGTGACGATCCGGTCCACCGCCGCGGCGACGAGCCCTCCCAACTCGACGCACGTGTCACGGTAGACGTCCAGATCGCCGCCGAACGGATCACTCACCTCCACGGCCTCGCCCGATCGCCCGGCATACTCGCCGAGCACGAACACCCGCCCTTCGCCGCCCAACTCGTCGACCCGAGCGCGGTGATGGCGCGCCATCGTGAGAATCAGATCCGATTGCTCCACCAGATCGCGGGTGAGGAGCCGGGCGCGGTGTCCGGAAAGATCGAGTCCCTGCTCCAGTCCAACGAGGTATGCTCCCTCGGATGCCGGCGCGCCGTCCCAGGCGCCCGTACCGGCCGAAGACACCTCGATGCCATCCACACCGCGCTCCTGCACGGCGCGCTGCATCAGCACGGCCGCGAGCGGACTGCGACAGATATTGCCGGTGCACACCAGTAGGATGCGTTTCATGATCTCACGGTGCGAGTGCCCCGGCGGCACGGCGGAGCTCGGCCAGCGTCAAAGCGCCCTCCCGGACCAGCCGCGGCACCGGTGCCGTACAGTCTACCACAGTTGACGGCGGAGAGTTGCCCAGCACACCACCGTCCAGAATCAGCAGGACTCCCCGATTCACGGCGTCACGAAAGTCTCGCGCAATCGCCACAGCCCCGGGCGCGGGAGGCATCCCGGGCAGGTTGGCCGAGGTCGAAGTCAGTGGCTCTCGTAACTCCGCGACGAGGCGCGCGGTTCCCGTATGCGGCGTCCAGCGGACCGCGATGCCGCCTTCGGGGCCGCGCAGCTCATCCGGCAGCCGGCCGTCACCGCCGGGAAGCACCAGGGTCAGCGGGCCCGGCCAGAAACTCTTGGCGAGCGCGTTCGCGGCCTCGTTGAACGCCAATCCCTGGCCTTCCGCCATGTTCCTGTCGCTCACGATCAGCAGGAACGGCTTGCCCGCCTTTCGCCCCTTGAGAGCGGCGAGCGCACGGACGTCGGCCGCAGTCGCGCGGGATCCCAGCCCGTAGACGGTTTCGGTCGGATAGGCGAGCAGCCCGCCGCGCCTCAGGTGCGCCACCGCCCCCGGGATGGCGCTCTCGACCTCACTCGACGTGGTGAAAGGAACCGGGTTCACACACTCTCGCGTACCAGCACCTCGGCGAGACGAAAATCCTCTGGCGTCGTGATCTTGAAATTGTGCACCGAGTCGGCCACGACCTCGACGGGAAATCCCGCACGCTCGCAGATCTCGGCATCGTCGGTCGGCGCGGGTGCTCGCGGATCGAGCCGGCGAAACGCCTCCTCGAACATGGCGCGCGGGAACCCCTGCGGGGTCTGCGCGCGCCACAAGCGGCTGCGCTCGACCGTGCGGCGCACCCGCTCGCCGTCCTCGACTTCCTTGATCGTGTCGCTCACCGGGATGGCCGCGACCGCGGCGACGCCTGTTCGGGCACGGGCAATGACGCCCTCGATGGTTTCGCGCGGCACGAAAGGACGGGCGGCGTCGTGCACGAGCACGATGGGAAGATCACGGGGCAAGGATGCAAGCGCCGCGCGCACGGATTCGGTGCGCGTGGCACCGCCACGGACCAGCGTGACTCTCGGACCTGAGAACGACGCGAGCCACGCCGGCGGCCGTCCCGCGACCTCTGCCGGGAGCGCGATGACGACGTGGCATACCGCGGGGTGTGCCGTAAACGGCCGGAGGGAGCGCACGAGCATGGGCACCCCCTGAATCGGACGGAATTGCTTCGGTTCACCCGAGCCGGCGCGCACGCCGGCGCCGGCCGCAACGAGCAGGACGCCGACGTCAGGCGGCGAGGCGGCGGGCGAGCTCATCGATATCGTTGACCCCCAACACCTCCACCCCCTGAGCTGTGACTTTCGCGCGGGCCGAGACGTAGGCGCGGCGGAATCCCTGCCGTCCCGCTTCGGCGAGCCGCCGTTCCAGAGCCGACGGGGGTCGAATCTCGCCCCCCAGCCCCACCTCGCCCAGGAACACCATGTCCGCGGCCACGGGGCGGTCGTGCACGCTCGAGATCAGCGCCGCGACCACGGCGAGGTCAGTCGATGGCTCGAGGAGCCTCGCGCCCCCCGTGACATTGACGAAAACGTCGAGCTGCGAGAACGGCAACCCGCCCTTGCGCCCGCGGCGCTCGAGGACGGCGAGCAGCAGGGCCAGGCGGCGGTGATCGAGTCCCGTCGCGACCCGCTGCGGGGTGCCGAACCCGGCCTTGGTCGCAAGCGCCTGGACCTCGACGAGCATCGGCCGGGTGCCTTCCATGAGCGCGGTAACCGCCGAGCCCGCGATCCCGGTCACCCGGCTCGCCAGGAACACCGCCGTGGGATCGGGAACCGGCTCGAGTCCGCTTCCCGTCATGCGAAACACGCCGATCTCGTCCACCGATCCGAAGCGGTTCTTGACGACGCGGATGATACGGTGGTCGAGCGTGTGCTCGCCCTCGAAGTAGAGCACGGTATCTACGATGTGCTCGAGGGTGCGGGGGCCCGCAATGCCGCCCCCCTTAGTCACGTGGCCCACCAGCACGACAGCGGGGCCGCTCTCCTTCGCAAACCGCATGAGCCGGGCGGCGCATTCTCTTACCTGGCCAACATTTCCTGGCGCACCTTCAAGCTCTTCGGTAAAGGTGGTCTGGATCGAATCGACGATGACGACCTGCGCGCCCAGCTGGCCGGCGTGGTAGAGAATGGATTCGAGCCGCGTCTCACCCAGCGCGTGCACCTGCCCGGCGTCCGAGCCCAGCCGCTCGGACCTGATCCGCAGCTGCTCGACCGATTCCTCGCCCGAGACGTACAGCACGCGAACGCCCGCCCGCTCGAGCCGCGCGGCGGTTTGCAGCAGCAGGGTGGATTTGCCGATCCCCGGCTCTCCGCCCAGCAGCGTCACCGATCCTGGAACGATGCCCCCGCCCAGCACGAAGTCCAATTCGGCGGATCCCGTGTGCCAGCGGCCGACCATTCCAGCTTGAACGGCCGACAGACGCACGGGTGGCCGGGCCGTCACGATCCGCCGGTCCGCCGCTCCGCCGCTCCGTCCCACGGGCTCCTCGACCAGCGTATTCCACGCCCCGCATCCGTCGCACTTCCCACCCCATTTGAGCTGTTCCGCGCCGCACTCCGTGCAGCGATAGATCGAGCCGTTCTTAGCCACGGAGGGCGTCGGCGGGAGTGTCGCGTAGGCTGCGGTTGTCGAACCGGGTATACTCCTTCTTGAAGTAGAGGGGCACGATGCCGGTCGGGCCGTTGCGCTGCTTGCCGACGATCAGCTCGGCCAGACCCTCGATGTTGTTGCCCTCCTTGTCCTGCGGTCCGTCATACATCTCCTGACGGAAAATGAAGAGCACTACATCGGCGTCCTGCTCGATGGCGCCGGATTCCCGAAGATCGGAGAGCTGCGGGCGGTGGTCGCCGGCGCGCTGGTCGGGAGCGCGCGAGAGCTGCGACAGGGCGACCACCGGGACGTCGAGCTCTTTCGCGAGCGCCTTGAGGGAGCGCGAAATGTAGGAAATCTCCTGCTGGCGGCTCTCGGTGTCCGTCGGCCCCTGCATGAGCTGCAGGTAATCCACCACGACGAGCCCGATATTGTGCTCGGCCTTGAGCCGGCGCGCCTTCGAGCGCATGGCCAGGGGCGTGAGCGCGGCGGAGTCGTCGATCCAGATCGGTGCCGTGCCGAGCAGGCCGGCGGCCCGCGCCAGCTTGGGATAGTCGTCATCGCGCAGCTGTCCGCGGCGGAGCCGTTGCGCGTCGACCAGCCCCTCCGAGCACAGCAGTCGCTGCACCAATTGATCCTTAGACATTTCCAGCGAGAAGAAGCCGACGCCGATGCTGTGCTCGATGGCGGCGTGCTGCACGATGTTCAGCATCAACGCGGTCTTCCCCATGGAGGGGCGCGCCGCGACAATCACGAGATCGGCCCGCTGGAATCCCGCAGTCAGTCGATCGAGATCCACGAAGCCCGAGGGCACCCCGGTCACGGCGCCCTGCCCGCCCTGGAGCTGCTCGATCCGCTCCATGGTGGGCCAGATCAATTCCTTGAGACGAATGAATTCCTCGGCGCGCCGGAGCTGCGCGACCTGGAAAATCCGGTGCTCGGCGTTGTCGAGGACTTCGCTCGGCAGCCCGCGGGCATCAAACGATTCCTGCACGATGGCGGTGCCCGCCTCGATCAGCCGGCGCAGCAGCGCCTTGTCGCGCACGATGCGCGCGTGGTACTCGAGATTGGCCGCGGTGGGAACGACGTCGATCAACCCACCGAGGTATTCCATTCCGCCCGCGCGATCGAGATCGCCGCGCTTGTCGAGCTCGTTGCGCAGCGTGACGGGATCGATCACTTCGCCGCGCTCGGTCAACGCGATCATCGCGCGGAACAGCAGGCGGTGTCCCTCGCGGTAGAACATCGTGTCGTCCAGGATCTCCGCGGCCTTGAGTGCGGCATCCTGGTCGAGCAGCATGGCGCCGAGGACGGCCTGCTCCGCGTCGTTGCTCCACGGAGCCTGCCTGCCGGCGAATTCGCGGTTAACCGTCGAGGAGACGGCGGGCGATACGGACGTCATCCCAGGTGGGTCGTTTCCAGTTCGGGTTTCTGAGCAGTGCGGCGGGGTGATAGGTAACGATGACGGGAGTGCCGCGGAAGCGATGCACGCGATTGCGCAGCGCGCCGAGCGATTGCTTGGTGCCGAGCAGGCTCTGCGCGGCCGTGTTCCCCAGCGCGAGAATCACCGCCGGTTTCACGAGCTCGATTTGGCGGTACAGAAAGGGAATACAGGCGGCCACTTCGTCGTACTGCGGCTGGCGGTTCTCGGGCGGCCGGCATTTGACGATGTTGCAGATGTACACCTGCTCGCGCGGCAGCTCGATGGCGCCAAGAATCTTGGTCAAGAGCTCGCCCGCGGGTCCCACAAACGGACGCCCGGTTTCGTCTTCGACGCGGCCGGGGCCTTCGCCGATGACCATGAGCCGCGCATTCGCGGCCCCTTCACCGGGCACGGTGCGACTGCGCGCTTCGCACAGCCGGCATTTCTCGCACGCCGCGATGAGCGTTGCAACGGCGGCGAGGTCGAGAGCCTGAGACAGCGGATCCGCGGTGAAGAAATCCTTGGCGGGGGGATCGAAGGCCACGCCGGCCGGGGGAAGATCGGCGGATGGGCGGATCGGCGGATCGGCAGATCGTGGAGGCACCAATCCATCCGCCGAACCGCCCATCCGCCCATCCGGCGCCGAAGGGACAGCATCGACGCTTCCCAGGATGACCGAGGACCCGCCGAGCACCCGCTGCTGTTCGAGAAATTCCCGCGCCAGAGCCCGACCATCCGTCACGAAAGCACTGACTCCACCTCGTCGAGAATACGTTCGGCCACGTCGCGCTTGGACGCGAGCGGCAGCGCCACAGGCGCGCCGCGTTTCCGCACGATGGTTACTCGATTCGTGGTCACTTCGAATCCGGCGCCGGGCTCAAGGGCGTCGTTCAAGATGACCAAATCGAGGGCCTTACTATTCAATTTTTCCTGCGCGCGCGCAACGCCATCGCCTCCAGTTTCGAGTGCGAACCCGACAACGACGCGACTCGAGGACACGCGCGGAAGTGTTGAAAGAATGTCGGTCGTCGACTCGAAATCCACATGCATGTGACCATTCGAACGGGGTCGCTTGCTCGGGGATTGGATGGTAGGACGGAAATCGGCCGGTGCCGCGGCCATGATGATGACATCGGCGTCGGCGCTCGCGGTGTGAACGGCGCGCTCCATTTCCGCGGTGGTTTCCACACGTTGTGCACGTACGCCGGCGGGCAGCGCGAGCTCCGTGGGTCCGGTGACGAGCGTCACGTCCGCGCCGCGCGCGTGCGCCGCCTCCGCGAGGGCGAAGCCCATGCGACCGCTCGAGGGATTGGTGATCACGCGGACCGGATCGAGGTGCTCGCGGGTCGGACCGGCGGTGATCAGAACCCGCTTCCCTTTGAGCGGGCCCGGTGCCGCGACCAGATGCAACGCGGCCGCCAGGATCGTGTCGGGCTCACTCATCCGTCCCGGCAGCTCGCTCGGGCCCTCCGCGAGCGCGCCGCGCTCGGGGCCGACGAACGTCCATCCACGCGCGCTGAGCGTCGTGACATTGGCCTGCGTCGCGGGGTGCGCGTACATGGCGTCGTTCATCGCGGGCGCCGCGAGGACCGGCCCCGTGCGTGCCACGAGGATGGTCGTGAGGAGATCATCGGCGAGTCCCATCGCGGCGCGCGCGAGCAGATGCGCCGTCGCGGGCGCGACGATCACGAGATCGGACTGCTTGGCGAGATCGAGATGCGCGAGCGCCGGCGTCCGTTCCCAGAGCGAGCCGAGCGCCGGTCGTCCCGTGAGTCCCTCGAACAACACCGGGCGGACGAATTCACCGGCCGCCCGGGTGAGCACGACGTCGACCGCCGCGCCCTGTTCGGTGAGGCGGCGGGCGAGAATGCAGGACTTATAGCTGGCGATCCCACCCGACACGCCGAGGGTGACGTGCGGGCGGGCGCGGGGCATCAGCCGTCCTGACGCCGGCGACGCACGAGCTTGTACTGCAGCCGTCCCAGCACGAGCTCGTCCAGCGCCCGGGTGGTCAACTTCTTCTCGAGATCGATCGATCGGTCGCGCGGAAAATCGTTCACGAAACGGGCGAACTTCGCCGCCACGAGAACGCCGAGATACTTGTTCTGCGTCTGATTCGCGACTTCGACCGGCGTGACAATGCGCATCGCTGTTCCTCTCAGGATTCTTGCCGAAGCCGATCGGCCTCGGCCACCAGTTCGTTCACCAGTTGATTCATCCGGGCCGCCTGCGGCCGGTGCGTCACGGCTCCGTCTTCGTCGACGATCGCCGAGATCTCGGCCACGGCTCCCGGCAGATCGTCATTGATGACGATGTGCTTCCAATCGAGACTCTGCTTGATCTCGGCCACCGCCTGCTCGAGCCGCTTCGCCAGTCCCGCGCGTGACTCCGTGCCCCGGCCCACGAGCCTGCGCTCCCATGCGGCGGCGGACGGCGGCAGGATGAAAATTCCCACCGATTGCGGCGCCGGATAGCGCCGGGCGACTTGCTGCGCGCCCTGGATCTCCACGTCCACCACCACGTGGCGCCCGCTCGCGAGCACGCGCTCGACCTCACTTCGCAGCGTCGCGTACCACTCGCCCGCGTACTCCGCCCACTCGATGAATTCGCCGGCCTCGCGGCGCCGCGCGAACTCCGCGCGCGACAGAAAGTGATACGCGACGCCGTCCTGCTCGCCGGGACGCGGCTTCCGCGTGGTGGCGGAGACGGAGTATCCCATGTCGCGCCGCTCGGCCAGGAGCGCCTTCGTGATCGTGGTCTTCCCGCCCCCGGAAGGGGCGGTCAGCACGACCACGCGGGGCGTCACTCCAGGTTTTCGAGCTGCTCCCGGAACCGCTCGAGCTCGCCTTTCATCGCGATCACGGCCTGAGTGATCGCGGCATCATTGGCCTTTGAGCCGACGGTGTTCACCTCGCGCAGAATCTCTTGCGCGAGAAAGCCGAGCTGTTTGCCGATACTGCTGCCTTCTTTCGCCGCCAGCGCCGTGCGGCACGCGGCGACATGCGTCCGTAGCCGCACCAGCTCTTCCGAGACGTCGACACGGTCCGCGAGTAACGCGATCTCGACGGCGAGCCGCTGCGCATCCACCTGCACTCCCGCCGCCAATTCCGCCACATTCCTTTTCAGGCGCTCGAGCTCCGCCGCGAGCCGCAGTGGCGCCCGGTGGCCGACGGTCTGTGCCAGCGACTCGATGGCGTCGAGCCGCGCCAGGAGATCCGTGGCGAGCGCGCTGCCTTCGCGTTCGCGCATCGCCAGGACTTCGCGGGTGGCGCCGTCAAGGATCGGCTGCACCTCTCCCCACTCGACTACTCGCTGCGGCTGCCCCTCGAGGGACAGGACGTCGGGGTGCCGGGCCACGAACGCGAGGTCCGGTTCGCCCTTGAGTCGCAGCTTCTGTTTCAGCTCCTTGACCGCGCGGACGACCTGCCGGGCCTTTTCCACGTCCACGACCACCGCCCCGGCGCCGTTCGGGATTTCGGTCCACCGCGCCTGCACGCTCACATGTCCCCGCTCGAGCAGCTGTCGCAGGTGTTCCCGGATTTGGGACTCGATTCCCACGAGCTCCGACGGCAGCCGGAACTGTGGATTGAAATAGCGGTGATTGACGGTGCGGATCTCGATCACGAGCCGCCCGCCCGCGACTTCCCCCTCGGCCGAACCGAAGCCCGTCATGCTTCGAGGCACAGTCGGATAACTCTAGTTGGGAACGAAGGTTAGGTCAACGGCGTGCTAATTGGTGAAATGCCACCGTACCCCGTAGACCTGATAGTTGCTGGGATACGACCCGTCCGGCACATAACCACCGTGAAACGCGCGCGCGTTGCGCAGCGACCAGAAGATCGTCACTCCCCCGACGCGGATCTGCGCGTTCAGGTTCATGAACGTGCCGGGCGGAAGCGCGAGCGCGGTCGTCACCCCGCTCGAGTCGGTGAAGATCCCGGCGCCACCGCCGCCGCTCCACGACTCTTCGGCGAGCTCGGCGCGTACGGCGAAGATACCGCTGCGATAGGTGCGCCAGAACTTGGAATAGAAGGTCACGGAGTAGCGGGCGTGCGTCGGTGGCTCGAAGTCCCCGCCCCCCCGCACCGGATTCCAGTACCAGCCCGACAGCTCGAGTCCCGGTAGCGGGCGGATCACTCCCTGGAGGACGACGTAGTTCGTCGCCGGCGTGAGCCCGAGTCCCGAGATTCCGGGGAAGCCGTCGGGAAAATCCGCCACGGGCTTGAAGGGATCGCGCCGGGCGCCGCCGATCTCGAACGTCAGGAGACGGCTCGTCCACGTCACGGCGCCGTACAGGTCGGTGGTGGTCTGCATCGAGTCGTCGAGGCGCGCCGGCGCATCGTAGTCGTCGGCCCACGCGACGTCGCCGTGCGCTCGGAATCCGAGCGGCAGGTTGAGCCCGACGCTCGCATGCGCGCGGCTTCCATTCCGTCCGTTCTGATACGATGCGTGTCGCGCGTCGACGCTCAGGGTGGCGAAGTGGAACGGCATCCATCCCGTCCGGACCTCGAGCGCGAACGGGTTCGGGTCTCCCTGCACGACCGTAAGGAGCTGCACCGAGGCGCGCGGCCACAACGACGAAAGCGTGAGCATCCCCTGCCCGAGTGACCGGCTCACGACCACCGAATCATGGCTCAAGCTCGATGTCGCGAGCGAGAGCTCCACGCGCTGCCCCAAGCCGTCGCTGCGGGTGGCGTAGAATCCTGACAGCACGTCCGCCTCCCGCTTCGCGCTGATCGGCAGCACGGTTGGCGACGTGGCGCCGCGTCGGTCCCAGTCCGAGCTCAGGATCTGGAACACGACGCCCGCTCGAGGCGTGGGGATGAATTCACCCTTGAACCAGAGATCGACGTCATGGAAGGCGGTGCTCGCGGTGCCGGACACGCCGGCGATGTCATTCCAGTCGGCCACCACGGACAACCCGAGGCCGGAACGCCAGCGCTTGAGAAACTCACCGCGGTATCCGGCAGTCCCGACGACGCCGGTCGTGATGCCGACTTCGCTGGCCGGCGCGGTGGAGCGCTGCCGCAACGACGTGAGATAGACGCGCAGCACACTGGGCAGGACGATCACGTCCACCCGCTCGAGTGGGGCAAGCGGGACCCGTGCCGGGTCGACAAAGACGGAATCGCGCCCCAGCGGGAGGTACGGGACGCCATCCCAGTACAGCTCGAGACCCGCGGCGCCGTGCCCCGCGTACATCACGGCCTCCGGCTGCCCGAACAGGCCGGTCCGGGCCACGAACACGCCGGGGATGTGCGACAGGAGATCACTCAAGGTCCGTTTGTCGGAAAACGCGAACGAGTCGGCGGTGAAGGTGTAGCGGGTTCCCGCGGGGAGCGGGCCCTCGGGGAAGCCGGGTGGCAAAACGGGAAGGACGTGGGGAATGGTATCGCGAGTGGTGTCACGCCGGGTCGAGTCCGCATGCGCCGCGCCGCCGCCGGTGTCGCGGGGGGCTGCGGGCGGCGCGCGTCCACTTGTATCCACAACCTGCGCCACGGCGGCGCGAATCTTCCCCGTCGCGCCCCCTCCTCCCGTGGCGACGAGAACGGCGGCGAGGAGCAGACTCGCCGCGCGGTTCACGCCCCCGCGCGCTTCAGAATCAAGTCGCTGAACAGCCGGACGCCCACCGCGGTCGGCCCCTTGGTCTGATACGGCGCTTCATTGTCCGTGTACGCCGTGCCCGCGATATCGAGGTGTGCCCAGGGATAGCGGTCCGTGAACTCCCGCAGAAACCAGCCGCCCGCGATCGTCCCGGCGCCGCGGCCGGCCGAGTTCTTCACGTCCGCCACATCCGACTTCAGGAGATCGCGATACTCGTCCCACAGCGGCAGCGGCCACACGCGCTCGCCCGTGCGTTCCCCCGCTTCGCGAACCTCGTTGATCAGGAGCTCGTCCGTTCCCATGATGCCCGTCGCGACGTGGCCCAGGGCCACGACGACCGCGCCCGTGAGCGTTGCGATGTCGAGCACGGCGGCGGGATGGAACCGCCGCACGTAGGAGAGCGCATCGCACAGGATGAGCCGGCCTTCAGCGTCGGTGTTGATGATTTCGATCGTCTTCCCCGAGTGACTCCTGATCACGTCGCCCGGCTTGAAGGCCGTTCCCGACAGGAGATTTTCCGTCGACGGCACGAGCCCGACGACGTTGACCTTGGGCTTCAGCCGTCCCAGCACCTCGAACGTGCCGAGCACGGCCGCCGCGCCCGACATGTCGAACTTCATGTCTTCCATGTTCTGGGCGGGTTTGATCGAAATACCCCCGGCATCGAACGTCACGCCCTTGCCGACGAGCGCGAGTGGGGCCGCGTCACCCGCGCCCGTGTACTCGAGCACGATGAAGCGCGGCTCCTGATCGCTCCCCTGCGATACCGCGAGCAGCGCGCCCATGCCTTCTTTGACGATCGCCGCACGATCGAAGATCGTGACCTTGAACCCGTACGTCGCGGCCAGCTGCTGCGCCTGTTCCGCCAGGTAGCTCGGCGTGCAGACGTTCCCCGGCTGGATTTGCAGGTACCGCGCGAGCCGCGTGCCCGCCGCGATCGCTTCCCCGATCCGCTGGCCGGCGGCGACCGCATTCGAGTCGCGCGCATCCACCAGGATGTCCACCGACTCGACCTCGCTGCGCGGCTCATCGGACGGCGGGGCGGCCTTGAGCTCGAGGAACGTCCATGCCCCCTGCGCCGCGCCTTCGGCGACGGCTTGACCCAGCTCCTGGGCGCTCACGCCATTCCGGGCCTCCGCGGCGACGGCGAACGACACGCGCTTCGCGCCCAACACCCTGGCGCGCTTCGCGGCCACCGCCGCCGCGCGACGAACGCTGGTGCGCTTCACGTCGGCTGGCTTGCCCATGCCGATGAGCAGAATGCGCTGGGGTTTTGCGCCGGTACTCGAGGGATAGAGCAGGCTCGTTTCGTCGCGCTTGCCCTTGAAGTCCCCGCTCGTGATCGCGCGGGACAGCACTCCGCCGGACGCCTGGTCGAGGGCGCCGAGCGATGTGGGAAGGGTCGCGCCTTCCGCGACGGCCACCGCCAACAGCGGTGTGTCGAGGCTCGCCGGCGGCGTGGTGACGATCGTGGTCTTCAGCTCAAACATGCTCGAGAATACACTCGGCGAATTTGGAGGTAGAGACTTCGGTGGATCCGGGAAGCAGGCGCGCCAGGTCATAGGTGACACGTTTCCCCTGGATCGCGCCTCCCACGCCGCGAACGATAGCGTCCGCGACATCGGTCCAGCCCAGCTCCTCGAACATCATCGCCCCGGACAGAATGACGCTCGAGGGATTGACCTTGTCCTGGCCCGCGTACTTGGGAGCCGTCCCGTGGGTGGCCTCATACACCGCATAGCCGTCGCCCACGTTTCCGCCGGGGGCGAGGCCGAGGCCGCCAACCTGGGCGGCGGCGGCGTCCGAGAGCAGATCGCCGTTCAGGTTCGGAGCCGCGATCACCGAATATTCATCGGGCCGCAGCACGAGCTGGGCGAACATCGCGTCGGTGATGCGATCCTTGATGATCACGCACCCATCCCCCTTCCCGCTTCCCCCTTCCCCCTCGGGTCTCGTCCGGTCTCCGAACTTCTCGCGCGCGATCTCGTATCCCCACTCCCGGAACCCGCCTTCCGTGAACTTCATGATGTTGCCCTTGTGCACGAGGGTCACGGATTTGCGGCCCGACTGGACCGCGTAGGCGATTGCCTTGGCCACGAGCCGTTGGCTGCCGAATTTCGACATGGGTTTGATGCCGATGGCCGACCCGGGACGGATCGTGGCGCCAAACCGCTCGGTGAGAAACTCGATCACCGCGTCGGCCTCGGCGCTCCCGGCTTTGTACTCGATCCCCGAGTACACGTCCTCGATGTTCTCGCGGAAGATCACCACGTCGAGCTTGTGCGGCTCGCGCATCGGGCTCGGCACGCCGGTGAAGTAGCGGACGGGGCGGATGCAGGCGTAGAGATCGAGCAGCTGGCGCAGCGCCACGTTGAGTGAGCGAATCCCCCCGCCGACGGGCGTCGTGAGCGGACCCTTGATGGCCACCCGATGATGGCGAATGGTCGCGAGCGTGTCTTCCGGCAGCCAGCTGCCGGTCTGTTTGAACGCCTTCTCGCCCGCCAGGGCCTCGAGCCATGCGATGCGGCGCTTGCCACCCGACGTGCGCTCCACCACGGCATCGAATACGCGGCGGGCGGCGCGCCAGATGTCCGGTCCCGTTCCGTCTCCCTCGATGAACGGGATGATGGGATGTTCCGGAACGACCCAGTGACCGTCGCGATAGTCGATGCGCTCGCCCATCCACCGCGCTCCTCAGTCGAAAAAACGTCGTCCAGTCTACATGGCCGCTATGGGGTTGCGCCAGCGGAACGCCACCATAAACTACGCCCATGCGCCGGCCCCGGTTCATCGTGTCGCTCGTTGTTTGCGCCCTCTGCTGGCTGACGGCCGGCCCGGGCGGCCTGGCATTGCAGATGTCGCTGGCGTGCCGGATGGAGGGGATGCACCACGCCCAGCATCACCATCACCACGGTCCCGCGCGGTCGGAAGGACCGTGCATTTGCGACCACATGACCAGTGGCTTCGACGCCGCGCTCTCGATCGGCGTGCCGAGCGTGCTCGATCAGACCACGGTCGCCTGGTTGCCCCCGACTCGGTCCACCACGGCCGAGCCCTTCGTTTCCCTCGTTTCCTTTACCCGCTCTCCGGACACACCTCCCCCGATCGCAGCGTGAGCTGATCCAGGCTCCGTTGTCGATCACACTCCGTTAGGGGAGGTATGGGCACATGCGTCATGTTCGCGTGACGCTGCTGTTATTGGCAGCGGCACCCGCGCTCGTGCGCGCGCAAGTGGGAGCGCAGCGCGACACGACGAAAAAAGATACGGTCACAAACCGCGCACCCATCGGGCTCGC
>Ga0335085_10003242_pt1 | contig 28579 bp, 28 predicted proteins | sample Lox_Sample_45_FD_206712 | JGI IMG/M metagenome (GOLD analysis project Ga0335085, IMG submission 206712) | Soil microbial communities from Loxahatchee National Wildlife Refuge, Florida, United States - Lox_Sample_4.5 | ecosystem: Environmental > Terrestrial > Soil > Wetlands | place: USA... | reverse complement strand
AAAGAATCGTGCTGTCGAGATTGAGGATGAAAGTAGCGGGCATGGGCAGTTCCCAACTGTCGTCGCCATTGGCAAAGGGTAGGTTGACGAAGGCGCGGCGATAGATGGCCTGCTGGTCTTCCGGTACGCGATAGACCAGGCCGAACTGGCGCGCCACCTGGTTTCCGGCATCGCTGAGCAGCGGAAAACGCAACTTGTGCTGATCCACCATGAAGAATGACTGCTGCACCGTCTGCGGCGAGATGGCTACCAGAGATGCTCCGGCCCGTTCGATCTGAGGCAGAAGCAGATTTACGGCTTCCATTTGCCCTACGCAAAACGGGCACCAGCGCCCACGGAAAAAGCAGAGCACAAGACGCCCTCTGCTCAACAGCTCGGCGGATGAAACGGGCTTGCCGTTGTGATCATTGAGCTCGAAGGCTGGAGCCTTGGAGCCGACTGGCCGAACATCTTCCGCCAAGCGTTTGCCCTTCAGTTCCGCGATCACGCGGGCATGAACGGCCTGGGTTTCGGCGGGAACGTACTTGGCGATCAGCGCCTTGCGCTCCGCGAAGATGTCACGCAGAGAGCGAATGTCGGTACTGGGAGCGGATTCTTCCAGTGATCGCCACTTCATGAGGCAGACCTGGGACTTCGGACCTCGGACTTCAACTTCAACCTCAAATTATTCAATACGTGCGGCCAGCGTTTGGATCAGCCGAGCTCTGACGCCTACATTCCAGGCATCTTCATTCCGGCCATTCGGCGGGCGAAGCTGGGCTTACCGATCTGCTTGAACATCTTCCGCATCTGGGCGTACTGACGCAGCAGGTTGTTGACCTCCTGCACGCTGGTGCCCGAGCCGCGAGCAATACGTTTACGCCGGCTTCCGTTCATCACCTCATGATGCAGACGCTCGTGCTGGGTCATCGAATTGATGATAGCTTCCACCCGGCTGAGCTGCTTTTCGTCCACCTTGTCAGCGTGCTTCTGTATCCCCGCGAACGGCCCAACGCTGGGCAGCATCCCCATCAGGTTCTGGATCGATCCCATTTTCTTCAGCTGGCGCAACTGGTCGCGAAAGTCTTCCAGCGAAAAGCCGTCGCCGGTAAGGGCGCGGGTTGCCATTTCCTGGGCCTTCTTCTTGTCAACATTCTGTTCGGCCTTTTCGATCAGCGAGAGAATGTCCCCCATGCCCAGAATGCGGGAGACGATGCGGTCGGGATGGAAGGGCTCAAGTGCATCGTACTTCTCACCTGTGCCGATGAACTTGATGGGCTGGCCGGTCACTTGGCGAATCGAGAGCGCCGCACCGCCGCGGGCGTCGCCGTCCATTTTGGTAAGCACCACGCCGGTCAACGAAAGCTTCTTGTGAAACTCGTCGGCGGAGTTGACCGCGTCCTGTCCGGTCATGGCATCGGCCACGAACAGGATTTCCTGCGGGTTGAGCAGCCGCTTGAGCGACTGCATTTCGTCCATCAACTGATCGTCGATGTGCAGGCGGCCGGCAGTGTCCACGATCAGCACGTCCGAGCCGGTGTTGACGGCCTCGCGGCGAGCTTCCTTGGCCAGACGCTCGACGGTCGCCGTGTTGGCTTCGCAGACTTCACCTTCATAGATGTTGGCCTTGATGGCCTGGGCCACGACTTTAAGCTGCTCGCGGGCCGCGGGACGGTACACGTCAACCGAAACCAGCAGCGGACGATGCCCGCCTTGCTTGAACCAGTTCGCCAGCTTGCCAGAGGTAGTGGTTTTTCCGGAGCCCTGCAGGCCGGCCATGAGCACGACAGTCGGCGGCTGCGAGGCAAACTTCAGCTTGGCGGTGTCGTGGCCCAGGATCTCGATCAATTCATCGCGGAGAATCTTGATTACCTGTTCGGCGGGCGAAAGCGAGGTCGCTACCTGCTGGCCGATGGCCTTCTCCTGGATGTGATCGATAAGCTGCTTTACCACCTTGAAGTTGACATCGGCTTCGAGCAGCGCCAGCCGAATCGCACGCAGCGCCTCCTGTATGTTTTCTTCATTGAGGGTGGCCTCGCCCCGCAGGGTCTTGAACGCGCGCTGCAGCTTTTCTGAAAGATTCTCAAACATAGGAGTAAAACACCATTTTAGCAGCCGTGGATTTCATCAAGGATTCCGCCGACGAGCGCATCAGCACGCGTTGTCGTTCTCTCCATCAATCCGGCGGGCTGAGCAGCCGCTGCATGAAGAGACAGTTGCCCAGTCAACCATAAAGTCCGGCCACCCGCACATTTGACCCGGAGTCAGTTTCACGTCATCTAGCCAGGTTACGAATGTCTCAAAGTGAGGGCAGTTAGACTCGCTCTTGTGCCCCTGCATCTGGTGGCAAATGCTCCTCAGCGACCGCGGCAGCTCAATTGCTTTCGCGCCCCAATAGTACAAGTAAAGAGAAATGAGCACGTTCTTACCGCTTAAATCAGTCTCAACATTCTCATGTCCATGAACGCTAGGACGAGCCACGTCCACCAGCTTCCACACCCACGCAGCGGATGGTCCGCTGGAATCCGTTCTTCCAACGCTACGTAGCTGAACATCTCGGTTTGCAGTTGCTGATCGTCTCCTCGCATCCCTGCTTCTTACCACACTAATCTGCGCCCCCGGCAGTGGCTTTTTCAACAAGCTCCTAGTGTAGTGTCCCATAAATAACTAGCATAACTAACCGGCTTGGGATAAGCTTCGGGCATGATCACAGGACGCCCCAAGCCCATCCTGACCCTGACTGCAGACGAGCGTACCCAGCTTCGTAGCCTGGCCGGTTCCCGCACTCTGCCGCATGCTCTGGTAGCACGCGCCAGACTGGTACTGTGGTCGGCGGACGGACAAAGTAACACCCAGATCGCCCGTCGCCTACGCTGGACCAATGCCACCGTCGGCAAATGGCGACAGCGTTTCGTCCAGCACCGCTTGCCCGGCCTCTATGATGAACTGCGTCCCGGTCGGCCCCGCAGCATCGACGAGGAACAGATTGCCGCCTTGCTCAAGCGCACGCTCTCCCGCCGCCCGGCCGAGAGCACGCACTGGAGCATTCGGCAAGCCGCCCAGGCCAGCGGCATCTCCCGTTCCACCGTACATCGCGTGTTTCAGACTTTCGGCGTGCAACCGCACCGGACTCGCAGCTTTAAGCTCTCCACCGATCCGTTCTTTATCGAGAAGGTGCGCGACATTGTCGGCTTGTATCTGCATCCACCCGATCACGCCTTGGTGCTCTGCGTCGACGAAAAGAGCCAGATTCAGGCCCTCAACCGCACCCAGCCCGTGTTGCCCATGGGGTTGGGTTATGTCGAAGACGTGACCCATGATTATGTTCGCCATGGCACCACCACCCTGTTTGCCGCCTTGGACATCGCCAACGGCAAGGTGCTCACCGCATGCAAGCCCCGCCACCGCCATCAGGAGTTTCTCTCCTTCCTGCGGCATCTCGATCAAAACGTTCCGCCAGCCTACCAGGTCCATCTCATCGTCGATAACTACGCCACCCACAGACATCCTAAGGTTCGCAATTGGCTGGCCCAGCGGCCTCGCTACCAGATGCACTACACGCCCACCTATTCCTCTTGGCTTAATCAGGTGGAACGTTGGTTTGGCATCATCACCCAGCGCGCCATTCGCCGGGGTTCGTTCACCAGCGTCCACGATCTGATGGAGAAAATCGACGCCTTCGTGCAGCGCTACAATCATTCCAGTCGTCCCTTTATGTGGACGGCAACGGCGGATTCGATCCTGCAGAAAATCGCCCGACTTTGTTCACGAATTTCCGGGACACGACACTAGAGCCGATCTCTCCAATATCCGGGTCGCCGATGTCCGTGGGCGATTGCCAGAACCTGGATCGTTGCCTGCTGTTCCCGATAGAAAACAGCGAATGGGAAGCGTCGCAGGACGAGCTCAGCTGCAAAGTTGACCGCTGCGGTTCCGTTCCGCTCGAGGTACCAACTGAGCGCCAGCTTCAACTCTTCGAGAGCTGAAGGGTGGATCTCGACCGGCTTAGCGGCCATTGAGGATGGTCGAGATTTGCCGTCGTGCCTCCGCCCAGGGGACTGGCTTCACTTTGCCGGAGTCGAGCTCGGCGATGCGACGCGCAATTTCCCGGCTCCACTCCTCCTCTGCTGAGGCGTCCAGGGTGTCCTCCAGGCTTTCGAGAAGTGAGCCCGCCAAGGCAGCTCGCGCCTCCGGTGGAAGCGCCAGAGCCTTCTTCAGAAGTTCGGAAATCTCCGCAGTCATTATTGTATTTTACGCCTCTGTCACTTTGGCGGCCCGAAAAGTTCTTTCGCCGCTGTCACCGTATTGCAGTGAATCGTGACCGTGTCTTCCACTCTTTGTGCGTAGCCCCCTGCGTATGTGACCATCACCGGAATATTGCGTGCCTTGGCCACGCGAAATACCAGCTCATCCCGCCGCTTTAAGCCCTCGATGGACAGGGCGAGTCCACCCAGTTGGTCTTCGAGGTACGGGTCAGCGCCGGCGATGTAGCAGATCAGTTCTGGCTCGAACTGGCGCAGTCCGGAACTGAGCGCGTTGTCGAGCCAGGCCAGGTAGTCGTCGTCGCCGACCCCGTCGGGTAGATCCACATCAATCGAGGAATGCGGCTTCCAAGCTGGATAGTTGTTGTGCTGATGCAGGGAGATGGTAAACACCTCGCCAGCGTGCGCCTGGCGCATCTTTCCCGCTGGAGCCGAGTCCAGCCTGGCCGGCGAAGTCGAAGGCAGCGGGTCGCTGGGAGTGCGGGTGCCTGCGAAGATGGCAGCCGTGCCGTTGCCGTGGTGAACGTCGCAGTCCACTGTCATGGCGCTGCGAATCCTGTCGTCCCGCTGCATACGGCGAATGGCCACCGCTACGTCATGGATCATGCAAAAGCCCTCCCCGTGATCGGGGAAGGCGTGGTGGAAGCCGCCGCCAATGTTGAAGGCCACGCGATCTTTGAGAGCATGCTCAGCCGCCAGAATCGATCCGCCCGCTGCCAGCCAGAACGCCCGCACTAGTTCCGGGGAATAGGGAACCTCCATCTCCAGTTCTTCGCGGGCCGAAAGGGTTCCGGTCTTGAGTTTCTGAACGTACTGCGGGGTGTGGACCAGCAGAATGTCCTGGTCTGACGCTGGTTGGGGAGTTACGAAATCGGACGGCTCGGCAACGTTTGTGTCCAGCAGCCGGTCGTGTATGCGCCGATATTTCTCGGCCGGGAAGACGTGGGCGCCGATGGGCAGGAAGTAGTCTTCGCTGTACACGAGCTTGAAGGGAAGCATAAGACCAGTTGTCGGTTGTCAGCTGCGAGTTGTCAGACTACGCCTATCGTTTTCTGGCGGCCGGCACTACCAGGTGCCGCCGTACCGGCACGATGGCACCCTTCGCGGGATCGGCGGCGGCCGTGGCCCGCGACAATACTTCCTCCTGGATGTATTTCACGAAATCATGAATCTGGACCTGCATTTCTTCCATGCGCTCGCGCATCTGAAGAATAATAGCGATGCCGCTGATGTTCACGCCCAGGTCGCGGGCGAGTGAAAGAATGAACTCCAGGCGCTGCAGGTCTTCGTCGGTATAGAGGCGAGTGTTACCCTCGGTGCGCGATGGCTTGAGCAGGCCCTCGCGTTCGTACAGGCGCAAAGTCTGGGGATGGATGCCATACATCTCCGCCACCGAGGAGATCATGTAGGCGCCCTTGGATTTGCGCTTGGTCATGTCTACTACTTTACTCCAAAAGACAAAAGCCACGGATCAACCGGATACTCACGGATAAATCCGTGAAATCCGTGTCGATGCGTGGTGAGGTCTTGGCTACGCTACAGGTTCAGGCTTGTCTGAGGGTGCACTCCACCCCTCCGGCTTGAGGGTTACATTCACGAAGTAGGCGACTACCCCGGCCGCGATGAGCAGCATTCCGAAAGAGAAGGCACTCATGCCCAGCACGCGCGCACTCTCAGCCCGGACCACGGAAAAGCCAAGCAGCAGCGTGGGCGTCACCCCGACCGCCACCGCTCCGAACATTCCTCCCGGAACCCGGAAGGGGCGTGGAAGCTCAGGCTCACGGATGCGCAGTACGATCAGCGCCACAAACTCCAGGCCGAGGCTGGCTCCGTAAAGCAGGATATCGATGAGGATAAGACGCTCGAAGCCCAGTCCGAGGCACAGGGCCCATCCGGTCGCACAGACCAGGATCGTCACCCAGGGGGCCCGCGAGCGGGGATGCAACTTGCCGAAGACGCGCGGCAGCATGCCATCCTGCGCCATGGCCAGGGGCAGGCGCGAATAGCTCATCACCAGGGCATTGAACATGCCAAAGCCGCTGATCATGCCCCCCAGGGCTAGGCCCACCCTTAGCAGCGACCCACCCAGCATGCCCGCGATGTCAGCCCAGGAACCGGTCTCCCATGCGCTCGACGAGAGGCCGGTCATCCACATGGCCGCCACCGGCACGATGTAACTCAGGGCCACGATTACGACCGCCGCCAGCATGGCTCGAGGATAGGTGCGCTGCGGGCGCTCGACCTCGGTCGCGATGGTCGAGGCGTTGTCCCAGCCCATGTAATTCCACATACAGATCAGCAAGCCGCCCAGGATGTCCACGGTAGAGGTCGTGGGAGTAGTGACCGCATTGGCCAACGCTCCAACCTTGAAGGGCGCGATGGCGACGATCAGAATGAACGGTGCCGAAAGTGCGAAAAAAAGCCACAATGAAGTCGTGGATACAACCCGGACCCCGGCAATATTCAGCAGTGCGCAAACAATTACTACCGCCAGCGCGACCATCACCCCGCGGTGTCCTTCGGCGAACCAGGGGAACAGGCGGTTGAGATAAAGCACGAACAGCGTGGGATAGATCGCCATGTCGAAAATAGAGGCCACCAGCGATAGCCAGGCTTCCTGAAATCCCCAGAAGTTGCCCATGGCGCGGCGCACCCAGGCGTAATAGCCGCCCTCGAAGGGCAGGGAGCTCGAAAGCTCTCCGATCATAAAGGCGGTGGGCAAACTCCAGAGAATTGGGGTCAGCAGCAGGATGAGGATGGCTTTGCCGTAGCCGGCGCCGTGCACGATGTCTTCCGTGCCATAGGTGCCGCCCGACACCATAAAGAAGGTGGCGGCGACCAGGGGCCAGAGCGTAAGGCGTACCGATTTTTTCCGGCTGGGGATGACGGCGGGTGGCTGGAGATTCTGACGCGGGGCGCTAGCTGTTGCCAATTTCGACGGCTTCCTCCCGGGGCGATCCTTACGCTTTTAGAATTTGGCTGGCAGCAAGTTCGCAGCCGTGAGCATACGGCAAATTAGATGCAGTGTAAAAATAATTTTTTGAACTATTTTTTGCGGCTGGGCACTGTAGCGATGGCTGGATGCTCGTTTTCAAGGTCAGTCGTCAGTCTTCAGTCGTCGGCCACCAATCAGCCTGCAGCCAAAGTCTGACGACTGACCTTCAGACGTTCTTCCAGAGCTCCGCCCGTGGATCCTCGGGGTTCAGCTTGGCCAGTTCGCGCAGGATCTCCTTGGAGCGTTCGTCCCGGGGCATAGGGACCGTAAGCTTGACCTCGACAATCTCGTCGCCGCGGGCACCTTCCTTGGTGGCCGAGGGCACGCCCTTCTCGCGTAGCCGAAGCTTTTGCCCAGATTGGGTGCCGGGCGGAATCTTGAGTAGGGTGCGGCCGTCGATGGTCGGGACCTCAATCTTGGCTCCCAAAGCCGCCTCCGTGGCAGTGACTGGTACGGTGATGCGGATGTCGTCGCCTTCGCGGTGGAACACCGGGTGATCCGCAGTCCTGATGATCACGTAGAGATCGCCCGCCGCGCCGCCATGCATGCCGGCATTACCTTTACCGGGGACCCGGATGCGCTGTCCATCGCGCGTACCCGCCTTGATGCGGACTTCGAGCGGCTCGGTGCGTTCGACCGTACCCTCCCCATGGCAATGGGGGCAGGCCGAGATGTTCTTTCCGGTTCCGTGGCATCTCGGGCAGGGGACATTGAATTTCATCCGTCCGCCCGTCTGTGTGACTTGGCCCTTGCCGCCGCACTCAGGGCAGGTGCCGCCAGCCTCGATAAAGCCCTGGCCGTGGCACTGGTGGCAGGCATCGCGCCGGGTAATATTCAGGCGCATGACGCCTCCGCGAATGGCGGTCCAGAAGGGCACATTGACCTGGTATTCGAGATCGGACCCGGGCTCGGGACCCTCATGCACGCCTCCGCCCCGCCCACCGAAGATGCCGGAGAAAATGTCGCGGAAGCTGCTCGTTCCGGAGCTGCTGGCCTTTCTGCCCCGGGCGTTTTCGAACATATCGGTGAAGTCGAAGCCGCCGAAATCGAAGTTGGCGCCCTGCGCGCCCCCGCCCGGCGCAGCACCCGGATAGCCCGGGCCCGCCGAAGCCCCGCCGGCGCGGGCATAGGCCTCGGCCGTAGCGGCATCAATGTTGTCGGAGTAAAAGCCGACCTGGTCGTAAATCTTCCGCTTCTTGGGATCGCTCAGGACTTCGTTGGCCTCGGAAAGTGCCTTGAACTTCTCTTCCGCGGCCTTGTCCCCGGGGTTGACGTCGGGATGATACTTGCGCGCAAGTTTGCGGAAGGCCTTGCGGACATCGTCCGCCGAGGCCGACTTCTTCACACCAAGGATTTCGTAATAGTCTTTCTTCGGGGTGGTGGCCATTCTGGCTTATGCGTCGCTCGAGAATCGCGAACTATGGCGCTTCAGTTCTGAATATTATGACGGTTCTTCCCCAAAATACCGAAGCGCTCGTACGACGGAGAATCCACGTATACAGGGATGCGCTGGACTCCCGTTAGCGTGGGCACCAGGACGTACCAATAGGCTTCGTCTTCCGCGAAATTGAGAAAATAATTCTGACCATTCACTTCAAATTGCAATTTGTTTTCTCCCTAAGCCGTAGCGCCGGCGTCTCGCCGGCTGTCGTGGGGGCGTCTCGCCCCATCCCCGAGGGCAAGATGCCCTCGGGACAGCCGCCGGGACGGCGGCGCTACGAAAATCTCGCGGGCGAGCCGCCCGCAACCACACGAAACGCAAGCCGAGTCGCTGACGGCTGACAGCTTTCTTACTTCTTGTCTTCGACGTCCACGTACTCGGCGTCGATTACGCCTTCGTCTTTCTTGGGGCCACCATTGGCCCCCGGCGCCGGACCTGCACCTGGGGCCGGGCCCGCATTTGGCGTCTGCGCCTGGGCCGCCTTGTACATCTGTTCAGCCAGCTTGTGCGAAGCCTGGGTGAGAGTCTCACGGGCCTTGTCCATGGTTGCCTTTTGGTTCGACTCCAGCGCCTTCTTGGCGTCGGCAATCGCGTTTTCCACGTCGCCGCGCTCCGAGCCGGAGATCTTGTCACCCTGCTCGCGCAGCATCTTCTCCACGCTGTAGACCATGGAGTCGAGCTGGTTTTTGGAGTCGATCTCTTCGCGCTTGGCCTTGTCCTCGGCGGAGTGCGCGTCGGCTTCCTTGGCCATGCGCTCGACTTCATCTTTGCTCAGACCGGAAGACGACGTAATCGTGATCTTCTGGTCCTTGCCCGTGGCCGTGTCCTTCGCGGTCACGTTGAGGATGCCGTTGGCGTCGATGTCGAAGGTCACTTCGATCTGAGGCACGCCGCGTGGTGCCGGTGGAATCCCGGTCAGGTGGAACTTGCCCAGAGTGCGGTTCTGCGCCGCCAGAGGACGCTCGCCTTGCAGCACGTGCACTTCAACCGAGGTCTGACTGTCGGCCGCGGTGGAGAACGTTTCCGTCTTCTTGGTCGGAATCGTCGTGTTGCGCGGGATCATGGGCGTAGCCACGCCGCCCAGCGTTTCAATCGCCAGCGACAGCGGAGTTACGTCCAGTAACAGCAGGTCTTTAACCTCGCCTTTAAGCACGCCGCCCTGAATGGCCGCGCCGACCGCGACGACTTCGTCCGGGTTGACGCCTTTGTGTCCTTCTTTGCCGAACAGGTCTTTCACCAGCTGCTGGATGCGCGGCATGCGGGTCTGTCCGCCGACCAGCACCACTTCATTGATCTTGCTGGCATCCACGCCGGCGTCTTTCATGCACTGCTTGCAGGGACCGACCGAGCGCTGAATGATGTCTTCCACCATCGACTCGAGCTTGGCCCGGGTCATCTTCTTGACCAGGTGCTTGGGACCGCTGGCATCCGCGGTGATGAAGGGCAGGTTGATCTCCGTCTCCATGGTGGTGGAGAGCTCGATCTTGGCCCGCTCCGCCGCGTCACGCAGACGCTGCAGCGCCATCTCGTTGCCCTTGCCTCGCAGGTCGAGGCCTTCGTCCTTCTTGAATTCGTCGATGAGCCAGTCCACGATGCGCTGGTCGAGGTTGTCGCCGCCCAGGTGGGTGTCACCGTTGGTGGCTTTGACTTCGATCACGCCCTCGCCGACTTCCAGAATCGAGATATCGAAGGTGCCGCCGCCGAAGTCGTACACGGCGATGGTTTCATCCTTCTTCTTGTCGAGACCATAGGCGAGCGCTGCCGCCGTGGGCTCGTTGATGATGCGCTTTACGTCGAGGCCAGCGATCTGGCCGGCGTCCTTGGTGGCTTGCCGCTGGGCATCGTTGAAGTAGGCCGGGACGGTGATGACCGCCTCGGTCACTTTCTCGCCCAGGTAGTCTTCCGCCGCCTTCTTAAGCTTCTGCAGAATCATCGCGGAAACCTGGGGAGGCGTGTACTCCTTGCCCTGCGCCAGGACAGCGACGTGGTCGCCCGACTGCACGACCTTGTAAGGCACCATCTTGATCTCTTCGGTCACTTCGTCATAACGGCGTCCCATGAACCGCTTGATCGAGTAAACTGTGTTCTCCGGGTTGGTAATGGCTTGGCGTTTCGCCACCTGCCCCACCAGCCGTTCGCCGGTCTTGGTAAAACCGACGACCGAAGGCGTGGTCCGCCCTCCTTCTTCATTAGGGATCACCTTGGGCTCCCCACCTTCCATAACGGCTACGCAGGAGTTGGTGGTTCCCAGGTCAATACCAATAATCTTGGCCATAGTGCGGCCCTCCTTGTTTCTATAAGTGCTTTGTAATCAACTTATTAACCACTGCTATGCAGGTCATGATAAGACTTGAGTGAATCATTGTCAAGTTTTAGATGCTAAAGATCGAGGGATAGATACAGGTATTTCGAGCGGTGGGGGGGCTGCAGATTTGATCATTAAGGCCGCAATCGGCGCTAGTCGTACTTCTCATACAGGATCGATTTCCGGTCCCAACCCAGACCCTTCAGCAGCTCGCGGTTGGCCTTGATCATCTTGTCGAGACCGCAGATGTAGGCGTGCATGTCAGCACGGCCGTCAACAACTGCGGGAACATGCTCCTGCACATATCCCCGCAGACCTTGCCATTCGGAAGCGCCCCGGCTGAGAGTTGGCCAATAGTGAAAGTTTGCATGGCGCGCGGCCAGATGCAGAAATTCTTCGTGATAGTAGACATCGCTTTCTGTCCGGTTGCCGAACAAAAGCCAGAATTGCTTGTCCTGATGTCGCGTCGGATCGGCCAGCATCCAGTGCAGCATGGAGCGGAACGGCGCGATGCCGGTGCCGGTGGCGATAAAGAGGGTATCTTTCAAGGGCGGCCGCAGGATGAAATCGCCGAATGGTCCCTGGCAGCTGATCTCATCACCCTCTTTCATGTCGCAAAGAAAATTGGACATGAAGCCGTCTTGCACCCGGTTCAGGCAAAGCGCGAAACGGCTATCTTCTCCCGGTGGAGATGCGATCGAATAAGCGCGCGTGATCTCTTCTCCATCTGGCTTGTTCGTCTTGAAAGACAGCCACTGCCCGGCGACGAAGCCGAAACGCGTGGTGCCGGATAGCTCGAATTCCAGGTGCCTGGTCTGGGCGGACAATGACACGGGGCGAACCAGACGGGCCGCGAAAGTCTGAAAAGGAGACATCAACTGCTTAGATGACGGAGGCGTCCTCTCGGACGCAGTCCGCTGTCTCACGCGTGTCATAGCGTGATTATAGAGGTCCTTCGACGCTTTCCTTGCTCAGGATGACAAGTGGGTTAGGTTAGGACCGGAAGCTAGAAGCCAGAAGCGCCCTTTACTCCACCGTCACCGACTTCGCCAGGTTCCTGGGCTGATCCACGTCGCAGCCGCGGCGCACCGCGATATGATATGCCAGCAACTGAAGCGGAACGATTTCCAGAATCGGCAGCAGCTCTTCCGGAGCCGGAGGAACGTACAGCACGTGGTCGGCGGCTTCTTTGATATCCTCGTCGCCTTCGGTGGCCAGCGCGATGATCATGCCGGAGCGGGCCTTCACCTCTTTTAGGTTAGAGCAGGTTTTTTCGTAGCGTGTCATCGACAGCGCATCCTTGGTGTCGCGGGTCGCGATGATTACCACCGGAAGGTTCTCGTCAATCAGCGCGTTGGGGCCATGCTTCATTTCTCCCGCAGGATAGCCTTCCGCGTGAATATAGGAGACTTCCTTCAGTTTGAGCGCGCCTTCGAGCGCGATGGGATAGTGGATGCCTCGTCCCAGGAACAGGAAGTCCTGGGACCGTGAATACTCCTTGGCCAGATCCTCACATTCTTCTTCGCGGGTCAGCAGGTGTTCCAGCTTGCCCGGGATGCGTGTGAGTTCCTGAATGGCTTCCTTGGCCTGATCGTCGCTCATGGTACCGCGCTGCTGGGCCAGGAACAGAGAGAACAGGTACAGAGCCGTAAGCTGAGCGGTAAATGCCTTGGTGGAAGCCACGCCGATCTCCGGTCCGGCATGCGTGATGATTGTCCCCGCGGCTTCGCGCGTGATCATCGAGCCCACCACGTTGCAGATGGCCAGAGTCTTCGAACCTTTCGCCTTGGCCTCTCTCTGGGCCGCGATCGTGTCCGCGGTTTCGCCCGACTGGCTGATCAGCATGGTGAGGGTATCGGGGGCGATGATGGGATCGCGATAGCGCCACTCGCTGGCGTAATCGACCTCAACCGGAATCCGTCCCAGGCGCTCGATCATGAATTTGCCGGCCTGGGCGGCGTGCCAACTGGTTCCGCAAGCTGCGATGTTGATTTTCTTCGTGGCCTTGAACTCGGCTTCGTTGATCTCCATTTCATCGAGGAAGACGTGGCCGGTCTCCTGCGAAACGCGTCCCAGCGTGGTGTCCCGTACCGAGCGCGGCTGCTCGTAGATTTCCTTGAGCATGAAATGCTTGAAGCCACCCTTTTCCGCCATGATGGGGTCCCAGGTGACGTGCTGCACCTGGCGGACGACGGGTTGCCCGTTGAAGTCCGTGAGCTGCACGCCCTCCGGTGTGATGACGGCGAGGTCCCCATCGCCGAGGAAGAACAGGTCGCGGGTGTGATAAAGAATCGCGGGCACGTCGGAGGCGACGAAATACTCGTCTTTGCCCAGACCGATGACGGCGGGCGGGCCATTGCGCGCGGCCACGATCTTGTTGGGGTCATCGACCGCGATCACCGCTAGCGCAAACACGCCGGTCAGCTGCCCTACCGTTTTGCGAACACACTCTTCGAGCGAGGGGCGATGGCCATTTGCCGTCTTCAGAAAATATTTTTCCACCAGGTGAGCGATGACCTCGGTATCGGTCTCGGTGGTGAACTTGTGTCCTTCTTCGATGAGCTTGCGCTTCAGAGATACGTAGTTCTCGATAATTCCGTTATGAACAACCACGATTTTTCCCGTGCAGTCGCGATGGGGATGAGCGTTTTCTTCCGTGGGACGGCCATGCGTGGCCCAGCGGGTATGACCGATGCCGTAGGTGCCGTCGAGCGGCTTGAGCCGGATCACCTCTTCCAGGTTGCGCAGCTTGCCCTCGGCCCGGCGAATCTGCAGGCCCTCGCCGTTGCCGCACACCGCGATGCCGGCGGAATCATAGCCGCGGTACTCCAACCTTCTGAGGCCTTCGATGATGACCGGTACCACCCGCTTCTTGCCAACATATCCCACTATCCCGCACATACGAATGCTCCTAGGTTTTCGGCCTGGGGGAACCGAGAATGTTCATTGTGAATTAGAATCCGGTCACTACTTCGAACGCTTACTACGCGTTCTGCGGACAACCACGCCTGCCAGAGCAGGAAAAGCCTTCCATCACCGAACCGGGGACTTCGGCTAGTCTTCGAGGGAGAAACGAAACTCTTCAATCACCGGATTGGTCAGGACGTCGCGGGCAATGCGTGTTACTTCCTCCTCAACCTGGTTCCGGCTCAGGCCGCCATCGAGTGTGAGCTCGAAATATTTGCCCTGGCGGACCTCTTCCAATCCCTTACATCCCATCTTCTTGAGCGCGCTGTGGATGGTCTTGCCCTGGGGATCCAGAACGCTCTTCTTGAGCGACACGTACACGTAAGCTTTCATGGGGGATTCAACCATTATACGTCAGAAATATGCAAACGTACCCAAACCATGGACCTAGCCCAGACGTGCCAGCCGCTCCCCAAGCTCCGAGAGTGCGCTTTCAAGCATCTGGCGATGGCGGGGATTCTGCACCGACTGAAGTTGCTGAAGCACGCGCCGGCGAGAGAGTTCAAGCGCTTCCCGCTCCTGCTTCCGGGCCGCCTGTTCCGGTGTAAGTCGTTGTTTCGATTCGACCTTTGTGCTGACCGCTGCCTGCTGTTCCTCGACTGACTTGCTCTCCCATCCGCGGGCCATGACGCCCATTATAGACGGCGGAGCTGAAGATCCGCCTGCCTGCCGCGTCCGCAGCCAGGAATTGCGAAGACAACGTTTACCCTCAGAAAACCAATCGCCGCAACCAAAATTTTGAGCCTGGACAAAAGTTGTTTGCAAACAAGTAAACTTTGGTTTATCGTTCGCTGCGTTGCCGGGTTCTGCCGGCAATTCGAGGGGAGAGTAGAACCGCGCGGATCGCAGGCGTAATCGCACATCCACTTCACTATGGGGACTTCGTCAGCCGCGAAGCATAGCCTCCACATTGGTAGAAAACGCGGCTGACACCGGGGCATTCCTAATGCAGGCTCCCGACGGTAGAATTGCCATCCTCGCAGCCGGACTCAACCTGCGCGGTCTCCGTGAGCGCCTTGGCCTGACCATGCGTGAAGTGGAAAGCGCCAGCGCCCGCATCGCCGAACGGCACGGAAATGACGAGTTCGGAGTCAGCCCCAGCCGCTTGTCGGATATTGAAACCAAGGGATTGGTTCCCAGCATTTTCCGCCTCTACTCCCTGGCCATCGTCTATCGCAGCGACCTGCGCGAGATACTGGCGTGGTACGGAATCGACTTGAGTCTCTCGGCGGCGGATTTGCAGCTCAATCTTCCTCCCAAGTCACACTTTGAAGAAACCCTGCAGGGTACGTCCAAGGTAGCCATTCCCACGCGTCTGGATCCCTCGTTCGATCCCCGCCGCAGCGCCAACCTGAGCCGCATCGTTGAGCTGTGGGGATCGGTGCCGCTGGGGTATCTCGCCAACATGATTCAGTACAAATATATGTACGGGTATGTGGGCAGCGAGGATTTCACCATGTATCCGCTGCTTCCGCCCGGCACTTTTCTGCAGGTGGACGAAGCCAGAAATAAGGTCGAGCAAGCGCAGTGGCGTTCCGAGTTGGAGCGTCCCATCTATTTCGTGGAGACGCGCGATGGCTACACCTGCTGCTGGTGCAGTGTGAAGGGTGAACAGATCGTGCTGCATTCCCATCCGCTTTCGCCCGTGCCCGTGCGGGTCATGCGCCATCCCCAGGAAGCGGAAGTGATCGGCCAGGTAGTGGGAATCGCCCTCAAGCTGGGGGAATGGCGTCCGGTGGAGTCCTTACCGGAGCCGAAAGCAGACTCGAAAGAGCAAATAACACTGAACTGAAGTGGCGGGCCGATCCGCCGCCGAGATCTTGCGGGAGCAAGGCGGGCGACTGGCTCCGAAGCCGTTCCATAAACTCGCCTGCAGTCATCTTTAACGCCGCACTCGAAACCATCACATCGTCGCGCACAGCCCGCAGCGGAGTGCGCAGCATTGTGAGAAACAGCAGACGATGCGCCTCCGCGAGAGCCAGCGAGATTCGCATCCGCTCCAGCATGACCCACGAAGAGATGGCCCAGATGATCGGTTCATCGCGGGAGACAGTTACCCGATTGGAAGCGCTGGCTGCCTAGCCATTGATGGCAGCCGGCAAGGCGGCCGGAACCTCCAACCGGCCGCCTCCCTCCCCCGGGTTCAATTGCAGATTGGAGATTAAAGATTTCAGATCGGACACCGCAGACGCCGCATGACTGGGTCCGGGTGGTTCAACAATCTGCAATCAATAATCTGAAATTATTTCTAGAGTCCGAAGAGCTCGCGCAGGCGCTTGGTCTGGGCCCGGCTGACGGGAATTTCGGTCTGCTTCTTGTCGTCCATCCGCAGTTGGTAAGAACTCTTGAACCAGGGGACCACTTCTTTGATCCGGTTAATGTTCACCAGGTAGGAGCGGTGCGCGCGCCAGAAAAGATTGGGATCGAGGCTGTCCAGCAGTTCTTCAAGAGTGCGGCAGTTGGACTGGCCTTCCATGCCGTTAGGCCCGCTGGTCACAACCGTGATCACGCCCTCCTCAATCGAGGCGAAACCAATGTCTTTCTGATTCACCAGGAAGAGACGGCCCGCAGCTTTGATCAGGATCTTGGACGCCGCCGGCTTCTGCGATTCCAGCATCCGGACCAAGGTTTCCAGCTTGTCCGATGAAGCGCTGCCCGATTCCAGCTTGGCCCGCACTTTCTCCACCGACTGCGCCACGCGCTTCTTATCAAAGGGCTTGAGCAGGTAGTCAACGGCGTTTACTTCGAATGCCTTGACCGCGTATTGATCGAAGGCGGTGGCGAACACGATCTTAGGCAGAATGACTTTCTTGTCGAGCAGTTTCTTGATAACGCCAAAGCCGTCAAGGCCGGGCATTTGCACGTCGAGGAACACCAGGTCGGGATTGTGCTCGCGGATAAGATTGACGCCTTCGAGCCCATTTTTGCCCTGGGCCACGACGTTCACATCGCCGACATCTTTCAGCAGGAAGGCAAGTTCGTCGCGAGCAAGCTGTTCATCGTCCACGATGACGGCGGACAGAGACATTCCAACTCCTAACAGTCGCATTCAAAGTATAGCGAGCGGGAGGGCAAAGTGCCAAGGCGCGGACCTCGGGCGTCGGACTTCGGACTTCAGGTCTTTGGGCCTCAAGCGTGAGATGTCAGAGTTCAGGTCTCAGAGTCCAGGTCTCAGACGTCAGATCTTAGTTCTCAGTTCTCAGAGTTGGGCTTATTTGATCCGAGGTCTGACGCCGTATCGCCCCAGCCCGCCAGGCAGTAAACTTACAGTTCGATGAATTACATCTATGGGATCAATGCCGTTGCCGAAGCACTGAAGGCACGAGGGCGATCGTTTGAGTGGGTTGGCGTGTTGAAAGAGCGTCATGACCTGCGTCTGCAGCGCGTGGTGGAGGAGTGTCGCAGGAATGGTGTCGCGGTGCGTTTTCTGCCCCGCCCTGAACTTGATCGCATGGCGGGAAACAATGCCCATCAAGGCGTGGTCGCGATTACCTCGGGCAAACAGTACAACCACCTGGATGATGTGGTGGCCGCCAAGCGTGGAAAATATTCGCTGCTGGTCGTGCTCGATGGAATTGAAGACCCGCACAATCTGGGTGCGATCCTTCGCACCGCGGATGCCTCCGGCGCCGACGGCGTGGTGATCCCGGAGCGTCGCGCTGCGGGAGTGACGGCAACCGTAGTCAAGGCGTCCGCCGGCGCCAGCGAGCACCTTCCCATTGCTAAAGTGACAAACATTGCCCGTACCCTGGAAGAATTGAAAGGAAAGAATTTGTGGATCGTCGGACTGGATGAGCGCGGTACCCAGAGTTACGACGCGCTCGACTACAACATGGATTGCGCCATTGTACTGGGAAATGAAGGCAAGGGCGTGCACGACCTGGTGGCAAGAAAGTGCGACTTCCTGGTCTCTATTCCCATGCTGGGGAAGGTGCCATCGCTGAATGTTTCGGTGGCCGCGGGAGTCATGTTGTATGAGATCGTACGCCAGCGCAGGATCAAAGCAGTGGATGCGGAGTGAAGATGAGGGTTCTCCGTATCCTCTGTGTTCTCTGTGGTCTGCTGGTTCAGGCCCATGCCATCGATCGCGAAGCTTTCACCTTCACCAACTATGACCTGGATGCCCAAATAGAACCTGAACAGCAGCGGCTGGCGATGCGCGGCACCATCACTTTGCGGAACGATTCAAAATCGCCGCAGAAAAACCTGACATTGCAGATTTCCTCCAGCCTGAATTGGAGATCGATCCAGATCGACGGCAAAGCGGTCGAGTTTATCTCCCAGTCCTACATCTCGGATATCGATCACACCGGGGCGCTTTCGGAGGCGATCGTTACCCTGCCGCGGGAGGTTCCGTCCGGCGATGAGGTAAAAGTGGAAATTGGATACGAGGGCATTGTCCCGCTTGATGCAACCAGGCTGGCGAGAATTGGAGTGCCGCAGGATCAGGCCCGGCACAGTGACTGGGACCAGATCGGAAAGTCGTTCTCGGCAGTGCGCGGCGTTGGATATGTGGCCTGGTATCCGGTAGGGACCGAGTCGGCGAACCTGTCAGAAGGAAACAGTGTGCTCGAAACCGTAGCGAGGTGGAAGGCGCGCGAACTGAAAGCCCAGATGAACATCAAGCTGACTCATTCCGAGGAAGGCACGCCACCGACCCTGCTGTGCAATGGCCAGCCTGGGGGCTCGCAATCGCGCGAACAGATCAGCCGAGACTACGGCGTTACGACCGAATGCGCCTCCCAGCCTCTGGGTGAGGCGGTTCCGCTTTTTGCGATCGGTCCCTACGAAGGGCTCGATCAACCCCCGGTGAATATTTCTTATCTGCCGGAACATAAGCCAGGGGCGCAGACTTATGCCCTGGCAGCGCAGCTGGCAGCCCCATTCGTGACTGAGTGGTTTGGTGCGCCGAGGGAACGAGCTGAAGTGGTGGAACTGAGCGATCCCGAGGGGGCGCCATACGAGAGTGGAAGTATGTTGCTCACACCTCTCAACAGCGATTCGAAACTGGCCCAGTTGACGGCGGTGCACCAGCTTACCCATGCCGCCTTCTTCTCTTCGCGGCCCTGGATTTACGAAGGGGTGGCGTATTTTGCCCAGGCGGTCTATCGCGAGCGGGAGAGTGGACGGCAGGCGGCGCTCGACTTCATGGGCCTGCATCGAGCCGCGTTGGCCGAGGCAGAAAAGGCGTTGGGAGGAGAACAGGGCCCGAAGGCGGGAGCAGGCGAATCGCTGATCAGCACTAGCATCGAAGACCTCTATCGCAGCAAGGCGCTTTATGTGTGGTGGATGCTGCGCGATATGATCGGCGAAGATGCGCTGAAGAAGGCCCTTGCAGCCTATCGTCCCGAGGCCGACACTGCGCCTACGTATTTGCAGCACCTGATCGAAGCGCAGGCCCAACGCGATCTGGGGTGGTTTTTTGACGACTGGGTGTATCGCGACCGCGGACTGCCGGATTTCCACCTTGCCTCGGTCTATCCCCGGGAGCCTTCGAAGAATGCGCATGTGGTCACCGTAACCGTAGAGAACCTGGGAGATGCCGCCGCCGAAGTGCCAGTGGTCCTCAATATGGAACAAGGGCAGGTCACACAGCGGCTTCTGGTGCGGGGAAGATCGAAGGCCACGGTCCGCATCGAATCCATTTCCACTCCTCAGGAGATCGTGCTGAATGACGGCAGCGTGCCGGAAAGCAATATGCGAAATAATGTGTACAGGATTGAAGCACCGGCAAAAAGAAATTGAAGATTTCAGATTGCAGATTTAAGAATATGGTGCCGTTAGTTTCAATCTAAAATCTGAAATCGACAATCCAAAATAGCTTTCCCGGAGGACGACTCTTGGCCTACATACAGTTTCTGGGCGCGGCCGGTACGGTCACCGGTTCAAAGCACCTAGTCAACACCGGTTCTGACGATAGCGGGAAAGCCGGATTTCAGGTGCTCATCGATTGCGGCATGTTCCAGGGAGCCAAGGAGTGGCGGGAGCGCAACTGGCAGCCCACTCCGGTGCCCGCTCCCGACATTGACGCTGTCATCCTGACCCACGCCCACCTCGACCACTGCGGCTGGATTCCGCGTTTGGTGCGGGAAGGATTCAGCGGTCCCGTTTATGCCACGCCTTCGACGATTGATTTGTGCGGCATCATCCTTCCCGACTCCGGCCATCTGCAGGAAGAAGATGCGCGGTTTTACAACCGGCACAAAAAGTCCAAGCACGATCCGGCTTTGCCGCTCTATACCCTGGCAGAAGCGGAGGACTCGCTGCAGCATTTCCGTCCCGTGGATTTTGAGGAAGGCCGTCAGCTTTCGCCCGAAGTTTCATTTCGCTTTGTGCCTGCGGCCCACATCCTGGGATCGGCGATGGTGGAACTTACGCTGAAGCTGAATGGTCAAAGCAGGAAGCTGTTGTTCAGCGGAGACATTGGCCGCGTGCGCGATCAGCACGGCGCGCCTGGGAAAGTGGTGCGTTCTGGACCCACCGAAGGGGAGGCCGCCGATACGCTGGTGATGGAATCAACCTACGGCAACCGGCAGCACCCTACCGACGATCCGCGGCCGAAGTTGGCCGCGATCATCCGTCAGACCGTGCAGCGTGGGGGTTGGGTGATCGTACCCGCATTTGCCGTCGAACGCACCCAGAAATTCCTGTTCATGCTCAAAGAGCTGATGGAATCCAGACAAATTCCCAGTGTTCCCGTGTACTGCGACAGCCCGATGGCGATCAAGGCAGTCGAAGTTTTCCTGAAGCACTCTGACGAGTGTAGCGATGAGACCTGCCGGCTAATTAAGCAATATGGCTCGCCTTTGCAGTGGCCGGGCTTTACCTTTGCCTTGACGACCGACGACTCGAAGAAGATCAATAGCGCAAGCTTTCCCGGGATTATCGTTTCCTCCAGCGGCATGGTGACCGGCGGACGCATCTTGCATCACTTGATGCAGCGTCTTCCGGATAAGAGAAATACGGTGCTCTTTATCGGGTTCCAGGCGCCGGGAACGCGGGGGGCCACGATCAAGAGCGGTGCTCCCGAGGTGCGCATCTTCAGCGAGAACGTTCCTATCAGGGCTGAAATCGCGGTGCTTGAGCAGTTCAGCGATCATGCCGATACTCCGGAGCTGCTGGAATGGCTGCATACCTTCTCTCAAAGGCCCGCGACCACCTACCTGGTACACGGCGAGCCCGCTGCGTCATCCCAGCTTCGCGATACCCTGACGAAAGATCTCGGTTGGAACGTCCAGGTAGCGGCGTGGATGCAGAAAGTCATTGTGTGATTGTGTAATTTGGGTAATTTGGCAATTGAAGGAGCGGGTTCTCATTTGCTCGATTACTCAATTACAGAATTACTCAATTTGTTGGATCTTCTAATGACCGAAAACGAACTCAAGAAACATCTCGAGGCTGCGGACAAGAGCCCGAAGCAGCTTGCGGCGGCGGTGTCGGGTTTGCCGGACAAGGTGTTGCGTTACAAACCGGCCCCGGACAAGTGGTGCATCCTGGAGATTCTCGGTCACCTCGCCGACATCGAGATCGTGTACGGGTACCGTCTTCGTCAGATGCTCGCAGCCAAAAAGCCGTTGATTGCGCCCATGGACCAGAACGAATGGGCCCGGAACCTGGGCTACATGGAGACTCCGCCTGCTGAACTAATCGCGCTCTACGGGTTGAATCGCCATGCGAACCTGCGACTGTTGCGGCGTCTTACGTCTGCCGACCTCGGTAGGTCGGCCTATCACCCTGAGACTAAGAAAGACTTAACGGTGGCGGAACTGATCGAGAGAATGGGGACGCATGGAACCAGCCACCTGGAGCAGATTGAAAGATTGAAGAAGGCAGGCGCCGGACATCAGACGTCGGACAAGTGAAGCTGCGGTGCGAGGTCTGACGCCCGAGGTCCGACCTCACACGTGGGTGCCGGTAAACCGCACCAGGGCATCCAATTTCGCAGCCGCTGCGCCGGAATCGATGGACTGGGCCGCCAGCGGCAAGGCCTCCCCTAAGTGTTCAGCTCGGCCGGCCGCAATCAAAGCGCCAGCCGCGTTCAGCAGGACTACGTCGTGCCGGGGGGATTTCCTTCCGGCAAGAATCCCGCGAATGAGGGCCGCGTTGTTCTCGGCGTCGCCGCCGGAAATATCTTCCAGTGTGGCCCGCTTGATTCCGAACTCTTCCGGCGTGACCTCATAAGTGCGCACGTTGCCTTCGCGCACTTCGGCGATACGGGTGGGCCCGGTGATGGTGATTTCATCCAGACCGTCCAAGCCGTGGACCACAAGAGCGCGATGAACACCCAACATACTCAATGCCTCAGCTACCTTTTCCACCAGATCGAGAGAATAGACGCCCACCACCTGCGCCGAAGCTCTTGCCGGATTGGTCAGCGGGCCGAGCAGGTTAAAAATGGTCCGAAGGCGCAGTTCGCGGCGGGCCGGTTGCACATATTTCATGGCGGTATGCATGGCGGGAGCGAACAGGAACACGATGCCGGCTTCTTTGAGGCATGCGGCCAGAGCAGCAGCGGGCAGACTGATTTTTACGCCCAGGGCTTCCATGACGTCGGCCGAGCCGCACTTCGAGCTCAGGCTGCGGTTGCCGTGCTTGGCCACCCGGACGCCGGCGCCGGCAACGACGAACGCGGTGGCGGTCGAGATATTGAAAGTGCCGCGCGCGTCTCCGCCGGTGCCGCAGGTGTCAACCAGCGCGTCCCGCCCGGTCCCGCTGACTTCCAGGGTGGAATCCTGGTGAAGAGGCAACGGCTCGGCCGCGGCGCGCATGGCCTCGGCGAAGCCCACAATCTCTTCCACCGTCTCGCCCTTCATGTGGAGGGCGACCAGCAAGGCCGCAATCTGAGCGTTAGTGGCACCACCGGAAAAAACTTCCGTCATGACCGCGCGGGCCTCTTGGCGGGTGAGAGATTCTCGCTGGTTGGCAATGCGCTGCAGGGCTTCAGTGATCATGGCCGCGTTACAAGAGTAGCATCGTTTTCCGGGGCAGGTGCCAGGTCCGGCTCCAGACCTGCAACAGAAATCAGCGTGGCAAAGTCGCGGCCTGCCGCCCGGCGCGTTTGCCCTATTGGTAACGCTTCTATAAAATTGAAGGTCGCGAATCACTGCCCTAAGCTGCAAGCCAGGTCGTGCCGACAGGTCCAGTTCAGAATCATTATGAAAATCCACGAGTACCAGGCCAAGAATATCCTGAAGAAGTATGGGGTCGCGGTGCCGCGCGGAGAAATGGTGGAGACGCGAGAAGCGGCAGAGGCTGCCGCCAAGAAGCTTTTCGAATCCGGGGCGACGGGCGTGGTGGTAAAAGCCCAGATCCATGCCGGGGGACGCGGTAAAGGCGGAGGCGTCAAGATCGCCAAATCAAGGGAAGAGGCCGCCGAGCTGGCGGGCAACATTCTTGGCATGACGCTGGTCACGCATCAGACCGGGCCCGAAGGACGGGTGGTTCGCCGCTTGCTGATCGAAGAAACCTTGCCCATTGAACAGGAGCTCTATCTGGGCATTGTGATTGATCGCGCCGAGGCGAGGCCCGTGTTTATGGCGTCGGCTGCGGGCGGAATGGAAATCGAGCAGGTGGCGGCGCAGAACCCCGCGGCCATCCTCAAGGAATACATCGATCCGGGCATGGGCCTGGAGGCCTTTCAGGCTCGCAAACTGTCGTTTGCGCTGGGACTGAAGGCGGCGCAGATCAATCAGGCCGTGCAGTTTATGACTGGCTTGTATAGGGCGTTCGAGGAGACCGATTCTTCGCTGATGGAAATCAACCCGTTCGTCACCTGCAGTGATGGCCGCCTGTTCGCGCTCGATGCCAAGATGACTTTCGACGACAACACCATGTTCCGGCATCCTGACCTGCGCGAACTACGCGACGTGGCCGAGGAGGACCCGCTCGAGGTCGAGGCTTCGAAGTACAGCTTGAACTACATCAAGCTCGACGGAAACGTAGGCTGCATGGTTAACGGCGCCGGCCTGGCGATGGCGACCATGGACATCATCAAGTACGCTGGCGGCATGCCCGCGAACTTTCTGGATGTGGGCGGAGGCGCCAACGCCGAGCAAGTCACACACGCTTTTGAAATCTTGCTCAGCGACAAGAATGTGAAGGCGGTGCTGATAAATATCTTCGGCGGCATTCTGCGCGTCGATACCCTGGCCACCGGCGTGGTCGAAGCGGCGCGGAAAACCCACATTCAGCTTCCGACTGTGCTGCGCCTGGAAGGTACGAACGTCGAGGCCGGGCGGGAGATTCTGCGGCAGTCAGGATTGAATTTTATCGTGGCCGAGACCATGAAGGACGCGGCCGAGAAAGTAGTCGCGGCGGCAAGAGCGTAGCGATTGCATTGGTGTAAATAGGGGTCCTTCGACTCCGCCAAGTCACTCGCAAGCGAGTGACTTGGCTCCGCTCAGGATGACAGGCTCGCTGGAGCAAAGACGAATTCATGAGCATTCTGGTAAACAAGTCGACGCGGGTGATTGTGCAGGGACTGACCGGGCGGGAAGGCACATTTCACGCCAAGGCTTGCGCGGAGTATGGCACGCAGATCGTCGGTGGAGTGACTCCGGGCAAGGGCGGCACAACCCACGAAGGCTGGCCGATCTTCAACACCGTCCAGGAGGTGGTGGACAAGACCGCGGCGGACACTTCTGTGATCTTCGTCCCGCCACCGTACGCCGCGGACGCGATCATGGAGGCCGCCGATGCCGAGCTGGAGTTGATAGTGTGCATCACGGAGGGCATCCCGACACTCGACATGGTCCGCGCCTGGGAGTTTTTGCAGAACCGGCGCTCACGGCTGGTCGGCCCCAATTGCCCGGGAATCATTTCGCCGGGCCACTGCAAGATTGGAATCATGCCCGCCCGCATCCATAAAGAGGGGTCGGTAGGGATCGTCTCGCGGTCCGGCACGCTCACCTATGAAGCCGTGTACCAGCTCACCACCCGAGGGATTGGCCAGTCCACCGCTATCGGGATCGGCGGCGACCCCATTATTGGTACAACCTTTCTCGACGCGCTCGAGCTGTTCAATCGCGATCCCCAGACCGAAGCTGTGGTGATGATCGGGGAAATTGGCGGCAATGCCGAGGAGACTGCGGCCGAGTATGTGAAGGCGCACATGAAAAAGCCGGTAGTCGGATTCATCGCGGGGCAGACGGCGCCCCCAGGGCGCCGCATGGGTCACGCGGGCGCGATCATTTCCGGAGGCAAGGGGACTGCGGCTGAGAAGATCGAAGCCATGGAATCGGCGGGAATCCGTGTGGCGAAATCGCCCGCTGAGATTGGCGATACCGTGGCGTCGCTGCTGGGAGTGAAAGCGTAGGACCCAGTTGCCAGATACAAGTCCCGGTTCTCAGTAATGCTTAAGGAATAGTGACTAACCACAAATGAAAACACTCCAGCGTACTCTGACCATCGTTAAGCCTGACGCCGTCCGCAAACACGCGATCGGCGACATCATCGAGCAGTTCGAAAAGAACGGTTTTCACATTCTGTGCATGAAGATGCTCGAAATCTCCAAGCATCAGGCGGAGCAGTTCTATGCCGTGCACGCCAGCAAGCCGTTCTTCAGTTCGCTGACGGATTTCATGTCCAGCGGACCCATTGTTGCGCTGGCATTGGAGAAAGAAAACGCCATCGCTGACTTGCGCAAGCTCATGGGCGCCACCAACCCGGCGAATGCCGAAGAGGGCACCATTCGGAAGAAGTGGGCCACCAGCATCGAGAACAATGCCATTCACGGCTCTGATGCGGATGACACGGCCCGCTTCGAATTGAGCTTCTTTTTCGCGGGTTACGAACTGGCGCAGTAGCAGCCGGCCGGTAGCCAGAAATTAGGAGCGGTCTTCCATGCCACTAGTCCAAGTCACGATGCTGAACGGCCGGACGGTCGAGCAAAAGCGCAAGCTGGCGCAGCGCATCACTGACGCCATGGTCGAGGAAGCGGGGGCCCGCCGCGAGGCAGTCGTGGTGACTTTTAATGAAGTTTCGAACGAGAGTTACGCTTCGGGTGGCGTACTCATGGCGGACAAAGGGAAGTGAACCGCAACGCTGCTTACTTTAGCGCCTCCGGAGCCCTGCCGCCCTAGAAACCGCTAGCGGGCGAGCCGCCCGCGTCCACATAAGCCTACACACTGGCCTTTTATCCCAGGGGTTCGTACAGGTGACCTTCCACGCGGTCGCCAATTTTGGGGAGTTCTTTCTTGGCGTATAGCAGAAAGTGGGGGGTTGCGCGGTGGGCTTCGAGAGCAGCGTCGTCCTTGTATTGCTCATAGACCAAAAAGCGGCGTGGTTCAGTCTTGTGCCGATGCACGAGAAACATTACACAGCCGGGTTCCTTGCGGGACTCTTCCGTGAGTTTCGAAAAGATTCCCACCATTTCAGCTTCACGGCCAACTTTTGCCATCCACGTCACAACCAGGACAACCATCATTCGCTCCGTTGGTCAGATTGTTGCTGAAGCCCCGGTTTTTTGTCCAGTCAAACCCTTCAGCGCGGCGGTAAAGCTGTCCGCAAACATGGTCTGCTCGCGTCCGGGCCCGGTGGAGACCATGCCGATGCGGGCGCCAGTTTCTTTTTCCAGGAAGGCCAGATACTCACGCGCTGCTGGCGGCAACTTCTCCAGTTGCGTGATGCCCTGAGTGGGGGTGCGCCACCCCGGCATGGTCTGGTACACGCACTCGATTCCGTCAAAGCCGCTGCCGTGGGCCGGAATTTCGGACGTCATCTTGCCATTGATCTTGTAGCCCACGCAAACCGGAATCTCAGCCAGTTCGTCCAGCACATCCAGCTTGGTCACCACCAGCCAGGAGATGCCGTTAATCATGCCAGCGTAGCGCAAGAGTGGCAAATCGAGCCAGCCGCAGCGCCGGGGACGTCCGGTCACCGCACCGTATTCATTGCCGCGCGCCCGCAACAGGTCGCCGCTGGCGTCCAGAGCTTCAGAGGGGAAGGGCCCGCCGCCTACCCGCGTGCAATAGGCCTTGGTGACGCCGATCACCGTATCAATGGCGGTAGGCGCGAGCCCGGTGCCGATGACTGCTCCGCCCGAAGTGGCACTGGATGAAGTCACAAAGGGGTAGGTGCCATGATCAATGTCGAGCATCGTGCCCTGCGCTCCTTCGAAAAGAACCGATTCACCGTCAGCCAGGGCCTGATTCAGCAGGGCGGCCGTGTCGCACACGAAGGGGGCCACCTTGGCCGAAGCCTCGGCATATTCCTGATACATCTTGTCCGGATCGAGGGGCTCGGAGTTGAACAACGCGTGCGCGATCATGTTCTTCTCGTGACAGGCGTTCTCAATGTGGGTCCTTAGCAGCTTCAGGTCGAGTAAGTCCGCCACTCGCAGGCCGCGCCGTCCCATTTTGTCTTCGTAGGTGGGACCGATGCCGCGGGACGTGGTCCCGATCTTCACCCGTCCCGGAGCGTTTTCCGAGGCCAGTTCGATCATACGATGGTAGGGCAGGATCACGTGGGCCCGGTTGCTGACGAACAGGCTGCCATCCACCTTCACGCCGGTTTCGCGCAGCGCCGCGACTTCCTTGAGAAACGCGATGGGATCGAGCACCACGCCGTTTCCGATCACGCTGCGGCAGCCGGGACGCAGGACACCGCAAGGCACCAACTGAAGAATGAATTTCTTCTCGTTGATGATGACGGTGTGACCGGCATTGTGTCCGCCGGCATAACGGGCCACGACCGAGAAATTCTCCGAGAGAACATCGACGATTTTGCCTTTGCCTTCGTCGCCCCACTGCGCACCGACGATGACCGCAGTCTTACCCTTCTTCAAAGCCAACTCCGTGGTCTAGGATGGCGGCCGTCCCGGCCGCATTGCAGGGTCGCACACGCTCCACGCTAAAGGTGAACTGCTTTACATTGAATGACAAGGATTTACGGCGCTGATGCGTACCCGCAATGATAACCTGCCGGACTGGGGATCAGCAACGCGGTCGTGGGTCAGGAGTCGTGAGGACAGGGCTTGGCTGACGACCGAAGACTGACGACTGTAGACTGTCTTCCATGCCCGAACTTCCTGAAGTCGAAACTATCGCTCGCGGCCTTTCCAGCAGGGTCACCGGAGACGTGATCGAGGCGGTCTGGCTGGGATCGAAGCCTGAGCCCCTTAGATCTTCCGCTGCTGAGATCGTTGGCACCCTGGAATCGCGCCGCATTGCCGCGGTGCGACGGGTGGGGAAGCACATCGTATTCGATCTGGAATTAGCCGATCATGTGGGGCGGGCGGCCTCGCCCGCCAAGGGGCGTACCAACCCGCGCAAGCCGGCATCAAGAAAAAAAAGGGCGGGCGAGGGCGCCCGCCCTACAATAACCAGCGCGCAGTGGATCGTTCACCTGGGCATGACCGGGCGCATAGTGGTTTGCCCGCCCGATAGTGAAATCGCAAAACACACTCACCTGATCGCAAAGCTGGCTTCGGGCAGGGAACTGCGTTTCGTCGATCCGAGGCGCTTCGGGCGCTTGAGCGTGGCTCATGGTTTCGAAGCCGGCGGTGCTGAGCCGCTGGAGGTTCAGGCCGATCACTTTGTCAGCCTCTTTCACGGCCGCAAAACTCCCATCAAGAGCGCCCTGCTGAACCAGAAGCTTCTGCGCGGCGTGGGCAACATCTACGCCGACGAATC
>Ga0335085_10003240_pt1 | contig 28585 bp, 16 predicted proteins | sample Lox_Sample_45_FD_206712 | JGI IMG/M metagenome (GOLD analysis project Ga0335085, IMG submission 206712) | Soil microbial communities from Loxahatchee National Wildlife Refuge, Florida, United States - Lox_Sample_4.5 | ecosystem: Environmental > Terrestrial > Soil > Wetlands | place: USA... | reverse complement strand
GTAGCATGGCTCCTCCGTCAGCGAAAGCCTCTACTAAATCGCGTTAGTAAAGCACGATGATGTATCAAAGACCATTTCTGCCGCCGCTGTCAATAGTTGCGTTGAAACCAGCTATGCGGCGAAGCTTGCCCCAGGTGTCTCTTTATGCGAGACTGCGCAAGGTGAAACGACAGAAGACGGGGAAGTCTGCTTCCAAAACCGCCACCGGCAGAAAGCCCGTAAGTCTTAAGGAATTAGCGGAATTGGTTGGGCTGGCACCAGCCACCGTTTCGCTGGTGATCAATCGTTCACGCGTCGCCGACAGCATTCCGCAGGAAACCAAGAACAGAATCTTCGAGGCGGTCGAGAAATATAAGTACCGTCCAAGTTTCTTTGCGCGTTCCTTACGCGCGCAGAGAAGTTTCACGATCGGCGTAATCGTGCCGGAAGTCAGTGAAGGTTATTCGGCGGCGGTGATGAGTGGAGTGGAAGAGCATCTGTTGCAGGAAGGCTATTTCTATTTTGTTGCCAGCCACCGCCACCGCGCCGATCTGGTCGACGAGTATCCCCGGCTTTTTCTGGAACGTTCTGTCGACGGCATGATTGCGGTCGATACTCCGTGGACGCTATCGCTGTCGGTGCCGGTCGTGACAGTTTCCGGACACAACAAAGTCAACGGCGTGAGCAACATCATTCTGGATCACGCTCGGGCTGCAGAATTAGCGCTCAAGCATCTGTGGCAGCTGGGACATCGCAAGATCGCTTTCATCAAAGGCCAGGAGTTCAGTTCGGATACCAATGTTCGCTGGGCAAGCATCGAAAAGACCGCGCGCGAGATGGGTCTGCCGGTTTCTTCAGCGTTGATTACGCAATTGCAGGGGGACTCTCCAACACCGCAACCCGGCTATGAGGCGACGAAGCGTCTGCTTGCGTCGCACAAGCCGTTTACGGCGCTGTTCGCTTTCAACGACATCTCCGCGATGGGCGCGATTCGGGCATTACGCGAAGCTGGGTTGCGAGTGCCTCGGGATGTTTCTGTGGTCGGCTTTGATGATATTGAGAATGCCGCCTATCAGAATCCGGCACTCACCACCGTGCGACAGCCGCTCCGGAAGATGGGAAGGATTGCGGCGGAGATTTTGCTGCGAAGAATCTCGCGATCGCAAGCCGATTTTGCCGGAGGCGAGATGATGGTCGAACCCGAGTTGATCGTTCGCGACACGACCTTTCCGCCTCGAGATGGCGCTTCGCGCTCCTGAGTTTTTCGTCCTCCTCCCGCATTTTTTTGTTCTGTCTCCCGAAAATATCCGGGTCCTCCCAAAATCGATATTGCTGCTTTGAAGATGAGGTTTCTTCGTAAATCTTCGTTTCCGAAGTTCGTGTTACCAAAATTAACCTCCTTGACGTATGAAAATCGCCTGTGCGATAGGATTACCCCATCATTTACTAAAACGTTTTTTTACGTTTTAGTAAGAGGTGCACACCGGCAGTTCAAAGTGGTGTTCGACGGTTAGGGGGCGTTCCAATGAGTCGCATCAGTTCCACGCTGTTCAACCGAGAACATGCCAACTACTTATTCCCTCCACTACACAATTGGAGGCGAATACAACCTTGGAAGAAATTGGGTGGCGTCGGTCGGATATCAGGGAAGCTTAACGAAAAATCAGACGCAACATTACAACCTCTATAACCCGGGTGCAGCGCAAGGGTATGCACTGAACCCTGTCGTCCACGGCATTACTTACTATGCGAACGACGGTCATGGGCGTTTCAATGCGTTGCTGCTCGAACTCAAGCATCCGTTCGGGAATCAGTTCACGCTCGACACGCAGTACCGGCTCAGCCATGCGATGGACTCGGGATCGAACGCCTATGCAGGTGGGTTCTACCAGTGGGATATGAACACGAACTCCGGTACCGCGGACTTCGATTCGTGGCACGCGTTCAAGCTGTTCGGAACCTACTCGCCGACCATCTTCAGCGGCGATCGGTCATCGATGGAGAAACTGCTTGGTGGATGGACCATCTCGGGCATTCTGAATGCGCAATCCGGATTTCCTTGGACGCCGCTCTGCAACTTCCAAGGCGCTCAAAACGTCTCTCTGTTTAAGGATGACGGTACCCCCTGTCTTAACTTGGCCAATCAAACCGGCTGCAAGATCCACGATCCGGTCTACAACTTTGGTCCAGGCAGCGGCGGCTCCTCAGGCAATGCAGGCACCAACACGATGCTGCCTGCTGCCTACTTGGGTGGATTCAACCCGAACTATGGCAGCAACCAGACAGTTGATGCCAAGGCATCCTTCCAGGATCCCAACGTTCCGTTGGGCACATTGTTTGATTGTCTCTTCGCGAATCCGGGCCCCGGGTTGTGTCCGAATGGCCAGCAACCATTCGGCGGATTGCCGTCTTATCCGGGCGTCAAGGGCAATTCGTTCTACGGCCCGGGATACTTCTCTGTGGATGCAACTCTGAGCAAGTCGTTTGGGTTGCCGAATATCAAGGGAATTTAGAAGGGCGACGCGGACATCTAGGTCAGGGGTTTGCGGACCACACGTTTGGAACGCCGATCGTCCGACTGCAAGCACGGCCAGCAGGTTGCTGCGTCGCATCCCGATTCCAGCTGTCCGGGAATGGACAGTCGAATCATGGGACGGACACCCACTCCGTTCCCAAGATGTCTTCTTAGCCCCGTAACGCTATTCACTTCAATCACTTGGATTCTGGCGGAGAATGGCGCGGCAATTGCCCATCCTCATATGTGATGGACATCGCCCGCCCAGAATTTAAGGAACGTAAACGTAAGAAACAGATCGTTATGGCCCTAGTGGCTGCAGCGGCAATTGCCGGCTTGACGGCGGTTGTGTATCGACTCAAGCCAGCGGCGCCGACTGTGGAGCGCGGCACCGTGTGGACCGACTCGGTGAAACGCGGTTCCATGTTGCGCCAGGTCAGGGGGATCGGTTCTCTGGTCCCATCGCAGGAATCGGTTTTGCAGATTCCGGCTGAAACGGAAGCCACCATTATTCGGATTCGCATGCTGCCCGGATCGCTGGTCAAGCCCGATACGATTCTCGTCGAGATGAGTGATCCCACTGTCGAGCAGGCAGCCGTGGATGCGCACCTGCAATGGAAAGCGGCCGAGGCCGAATATCAAAGCCAGCGGATGAAGCTGGAGAGCGATCTGATGAACCAGAAGGCTGGCGCCGCAACCGTGAAAGCGGATTACAACCAGTCTCAACTGCAATCGCAGACAGATAAGTCACTCTACGAACTCGGAGTGATCTCCGGCCTCGCGTACACGGCGTCCAAGAGCAAAGCAGACGAACTCACGGTCCGCAATGGTCTCGAAGACCAGCGTCTGGAGAGCACACAGAAAGCCATCGATGCGCAACTGGCCCAGTTGCAGGCGAAAGTGGATCAGATGCGCGTCCTCGCCGACCTGAAACAGAAACAGCTCGACGCGTTGAAAGTGCGGGCCAAAATCGAGGGAGTTCTGGTCGAACTGCCATTGCATGTGGGGCAGCACGTAACTCCCGGCACGATGCTGGCCAAGGTGGTACAGCCCAACCACTTAATGGCGGAACTGAAGATCGCCGAGACCCAGGCTCGGGATGTCCAAATCGGCGAGCCAGCATCCGTGGACACTCACAACGGGGTTATTGCCGGCAGCGTGATGCGGGTAGACCCGGCGGTACAAAACGGAACGGTGACTGTCGACGTCAAACTAACAGGTGAAATCCCGAATGGGGCAAGGCCTGACTTAAGCGTGGACGGCACGATCGATCTGGAGCGTCTGGACAACGTCCTTTATGTCGGACGCCCGGCCTTCGGTCAGGAGAACAGCACGATCAGTCTCTTCAAACTCGACGGCGACGGGCGCGATGCAACTCGTGTCCCCGTGAAAGTTGGGCGCGCATCCGTGAACTCCATCCAGGTGATCGAAGGATTGCACGAAGGAGATACGGTGGTGCTCTCCGACATGTCCCGATGGGATAACACTGACCGCATTCGGTTGCAGGATTAGCAAACAAATCTCAAGAAACAGAGGCGAACGATTTATGACGGAAGCACCTCAAGCGCTGATTCAGATTAGTGATCTCACGAAAGTCTTTTACACCGATGAAATCGAGACGCACGCACTGTCAGGAGTTCATCTCTCGGTCAACAAGGGTGAATACGTTGCCATGTCCGGTCCTTCGGGCTGTGGCAAGTCGACATTGCTCTCGATCATCGGGCTGCTCGATACCCCGACGGGCGGACGGTATTTTCTGAACAGCAAACCGGTCGAGAACCTGGATTTCGCGGAGCGTGCGCGCATTCGCAACCAGGAGATCGGATTCATCTTCCAGAGTTTCAACCTCATCGGCGACCTCACGGTCTACGAGAACGTCGAATTGCCGCTCACCTACCGGCAGCGCATGCCGTCGGCAGAACGCAAAGGACGCGTAATGGAGGCGCTCGAGCGTGTTGGCATGGCCCATCGCGTAAGGCACTATCCATCGCAACTCTCAGGCGGACAACAGCAGCGCGTCGCTGTGGCTCGTGCTCTCGGGGGAAAACCTTCAATCCTGCTGGCGGACGAGCCCACAGGAAACCTGGATTCGCGCAACGGCGAAGCCGTAATGGAGTTGCTGGCGGATCTTCACCGCGACGGCGCGACGATCTGCATGGTCACCCACGATCCCCGGTTTGCCAAGCACGCCCAACGGGAAGTGCACCTCTTCGACGGCAAAGTTGTCGCGGAAGAAGAACTCAAGAAACTGCTGGCTGACGTGCAAGCGTAATTCCGAAGGGATCGAAGCCAACGCGGGCCACGGAGTGAATGCTAATGAGGAACGTGTTTCAGGACTTGCGCTACGCACTGCGAGTTTTGCGCAGTCATCCCACGTTCGCAATCGTAGCGGTCCTCACGATTGCGATCGGGATTGGGGCCAATACTACGATTTTCAGTTGGCTGCGCGCGCTCGTCCTGAATCCATTCCCCGGAGCTGCCGATCCGGAGCACATCGTAGCGATCGAGAACACTGCACCTGACGGCGAACCCATCACAACCTCATATCTGGACTTCCGCGATTTCCGCGACCGATTGCACCTCGTCAACAATGTCACGGCCTATCGCGGCTATCTGTTTTCGATCGGCGATGCCCCAAATGTGGAGCGCGCGTGGGGCGAGATGGCATCGGGTGCTGCGTTCGACCTGTTGAGCATCAAGCCTGAAGCAGGCCGCTTCTTCTCACTGGACGAACACAACGACGCACAGAACGCTCACGCGGTCATCGTCATCAGCCACGAATACTGGAAATCGCATTACGGAATGAATCCTTCTGCTGTTGGAAGCACCCTGCGCGTCAATCGAACACCGCTGACGGTCATCGGCGTAGCTCCCGAGGGATTTCATGGCTTGCACGCCGGCCTGGAGTACTCCTTCTGGATCCCGCTGACGATGTACGGCCAGATGACCCATACCGGCACGTGGATGTTAAAGGATCGCAACACACGCAATTTCATGCTGGTGGCCCGCCTTGCACCAGGCGTACGCATCGAGCAGGCAGGTGCGGAGTTGCAGGGGCTCGCCCGGCGCATGGCAGAAGCAGATCCTGATTCCAACCTTGGGATCGGTGCCGTGGTCCTTCCTGTGTGGAAGTCGCACTTTGGCATGCAATCCATTCTGGTGACGCCAGTGGCCATTCTCATGGGGATCGGCGGGGTAGTTCTTCTGATTGTCTGCGCGAATCTTGCCAACCTGCTCCTGGCTCGCGCCACAGGCCGGACGCAGGAGTTCAGCATCCGCCTGGCATTGGGAGCCAGGCCTCTGCGCCTCATTGGTCAGCTTCTTACAGAGACGCTGCTGATCGTCCTTACCGGCGCCGTGGGTGGGCTGATTCTTTCGAAGTGGTTGGCGGGTGCATTGCGCTGGTTGCTACCTGGCGTTGCGTTCCCGACATTGCTCACGCCGCCGCTCGACAGTCAGATCTTTGCTTTTACTGCGGCACTGGCCCTGGTAGTGACGCTGCTCGCCGGATTGGTGCCCGCTTTGCAGTCGGCCCGCACCAATATTAATGACGCTCTCAAGCAAGGCGGCCGCACTGGCACGTTAACCATGCACGCACACCGCTTGCGTGGCGTGATGGTGATCTCTGAAGTCGCTCTGGCTTTTGTGGCTCTGGTGGGTGCCTCGGTATTTTTGCAGAGTTTTCGCAACGCACGAACGGTCGATCCCGGATTTTCACCCGACGGAATAGCCCTGGCGCAATTTGATTTTTCTACAGCGGGGTACACGGCTCAGGAAACAGACAACTTCTGCCGCCGTTTGCATGACCGCTTGCAGCAGCTTCCGGGCGTGACCTCTATCAGTTACGACGACTCTGTTCCCCTGGGCTTCCATGGCGGAAACTGGGAAACGCTCGAGGTCGAAGGATTTGTTCCTAAGCCGAATGAGAACATGAAGATTTATCGCGATCTCGTTTCGCCCGGCTTCTTCGATTCCATGAAGATTCCCTTGATGGAAGGCCGTGATTTTGATTGGCATGACGATCCGACATCACTCAAGGTCATGATCGTCAATCAGGAATTCGTACGGCGCTTTCTTCCCAACCAGAATGCGATCGGCCACCGAGTTCACGGCTGGGGTGAGTGGTTCACGATCGTGGGCGTCGCGAAAGACAGCAAGTACCATCGACTCACCGAGAACCCGCAACCATACTTTTATATTCCGATTCGCCAGATCTTCCGCCCCGAGTATGGTCTGACCTTTCAAGTGCGCACTTCCGCCTCCGTCCACGAAGCAATCGCGGGATTGCGGCGCGAGGCGGCTGCGATCGATCCCGCCTTGACCATTTTCGATGCCGAGCCCATGACCGAATACATCGCAGGCTCTTTGTTCGGAGCAAAGATTAGCGCAAATCTGCTGAGCCTGCTCAGTGCAGTTGGGCTCCTGCTGGCCGCGATGGGTCTTTACGGAGTCCTGGCATATTCCGTGGCGCAGCGTACGCGCGAATTCGGTGTGCGCGCAGCCATGGGCGCCAAACCGCGAGATCTTCTCAAGCTCATCTTGAGCGAGAGTGTGAGGTTAACTCTTTCAGGCGCGGCCGCGGGGCTGTTGTTGGCTGCTTTGTCCGGACGAATCGTCGCGCGGCAGGTCTATGGCATTAGCCCTCTCGATCCGGCAACCTACATAGGAGTAAGTCTCGTATTAGTGACCGTGGCCATGGCGGCCAGCTGCATTCCGGCGCTGCGAGCCGCCCGAGTTAATCCCATCGTGGCGCTACGCTACGAGTGAGGGCATTCATGAATGGAATCCGTCAAGACCTCTCGTATGCATTTCGGCAGTTGCTGAAGAATCACACGTTCAGCGTGATCGCGGTGCTGACGCTGGCGCTGGGAATCGGCGCAAACACAGCCATCTTCAGTGTCGTAAATGGTGTGCTGCTGCGGCCGCTGCCCTTCAAGGACCCTGGCACTCTGGTTCGAGTGTGGCACACGCCTCCGGCGAAGAGCTTTCCCGGCATGGACCGGTTTTCAGTATCGGCCGCTAATTACTTGGATTGGCAACGGGAAAACCATTCCTTCGAAAGCATGGCCATCTACAGCTACCACGGTTTTACGTGGACGGGTACCGACAAACCGCTGCGCGTGGATGCCTCCGCGGTCTCAAATGGTTTCTTCGAGACGTTGGGCGTTGCACCGTTGTACGGGCGTGTGTTCGCTCTGGAAGAAGATCAGCCCGGACGCAACAGCGTCGTGATTCTCAGTTATCGGCTTTGGCAGGAGCACTTCGGTTCCAACCGCGAGATTGTCGGGCGCAACATCACGCTGGACGGGCAGAATTTCCTGGTCGCCGGCGTGATGCCGGCATCGTTCCGCTTTCCTGATTTCGCACAGATGTGGACGCCGATGGGATGGACGGGCCAGGAACGTGCGGTACGCGGCGAGCACCATTCGATCGTCATCGCGCGGCTCAAGCCGGGAGTGGATGTCAAAAAAGCGCAAGCCGAAATGAATACCATCTCCAGCCGGCTGGAGCAGCTCTATCCGGTCGACAACAAAGGATGGGGTGCTGTCGTGATTCCGTTGCACGACGACCTCGTCAGCGACGTTCGGCCCGCTCTGCTCGTGCTTTTGGGTGCGGTGGCTTTCATCCTTCTTATTGCGTGCGCCAACGTTGCGAATCTGGCGCTCGCCAAGATCTTCGGCCGCCGAAAGGAAATCGCCATACGAACTGCCCTTGGCGCGACCTCCGGACGTGTGGTTCAGCAGGTCCTGACCGAGTCCGTCGTCGTAGCGGTGGCGGGCGGCCTGCTGGGTTTGATCTTTGCGCATTTCGGCATTCGCTTGATCCTCGCATTTCTCGCCGACAAATTGCCGCCCTCAGCCGAAGTCGGCCTGGACGGCGGTGTTCTCGCCTTCACGCTGTTTGCTTCGATCCTGACTGGTGTCCTCGCGGGAATTCTTCCTGGGATGCGACTTGTGCGCTCCGACGTCAATGATGCTCTCAAGCAGGGACTGGGCCGGACCGACATGGACTCGACTGGCCCCGGAACCCGCAGCATCTTGGTGGTGGCTGAGGTTTCGCTGTCGATGATTCTGCTGGTCGGCGCTGGCTTGATGATTCGCAGCTTTCGGCAGCTGCAGAGTGTTCCTCCAGGTTTCGAGTCGCATGGCGTACTCACCATGAATGCGGCAGTATCGCGGCTCAGGTTCTCCGATCCCGCTCAGCAAGGTCGCTATTTCGACCAGGTTCTGAACCGCGTCCGAGCGCTTCCAGGTGTAGAAGCGGCCGGTCTCATCGATGATGTTCCACTCGACAACAATGGTTCCCATCAACCCATCGCGATCGAGGGTCAGCCGGTCGTTCCCATGGCTGACCAACCCGAAGTCGATGTCCGAGTCACCAGCCCCGGTTATATGCAGGCGATGCATATTCCGGTCGAGCGTGGTCGTGATTTCAACGATCAGGACGTCGCCGGCCGCGTGGCCACCATCCTCATCAGCCGTTCGATGGCCGAGCGCTTTTGGCCCGGTGAGGATCCGATTGGCAAGCGGCTGACGCTGACTTTTTCGCCCGACCACGTACGAGAAGTGGTCGGTGTCGTGGGCGACGTGAAACTCGATAGCCTCGATCAATCGCGCCCATCCACCGCGCTGTACGTTCCCCTCTCGCAAGTGAGCCCTCCCGCCGGAATGGCCTGGCAATCCTTCGGGATGACGCTGGTCGTCCGCTGTGTAACCACTCCGGGCAGCTTGGTGTCAGCGGTGTCCAGTACTGTGCAGGGTATCGATCACGGCATTCCGCTTCGCGACATCTTCACGATGGATGACCTGTTGGCACAGTCGCTTACGCAGCCGAAGTTCAACATGCTCCTGCTCGGCGTTTTCGCCGCATTGGCTCTGCTGCTCGCAGCGGTAGGGATCTACAGTGTGCTTTCGTACAGCGTGAGGCGGCGCGTGCCCGAGATCGGAGTCCGCCTTGCGTTAGGCGCCCGTCTGAGTGACGTGCTGCGGATGGTCGTAATAGAGGGCATGAAGCCGACGCTCCTGGGAGTAGCGATCGGCGTGGTTGCATCGCTCGCGATGGGGCGCCTTGTTGCCAGCTTGATTTTCCAGGTGAAGCCAACCGATCCCCTGACCTTTGTTGCTGTCGCTGCTTTGCTGGCCCTGATTGCCTTGCTCGCCTGCGTCGTTCCGGCATATCGCGCGAGCAAGGTCGACCCTGTGATCGCGCTGCGAAACGAATGAGAAGTCCAATGGAACACCTATTTCAAGATATTCGCTATGCCGTTCGTCAGCTGCGCAAGGCGCCGGGCTTCGGCTGCACGGCGATCCTCATTCTGGCGCTCGGAATTGGCTTGCGCCAACGCATGAATCTCACTGGTGTTGGGCTTGTGCTCGGTGTGTTCGAGGCTGTGCTCGCGGGTGAAGCCATGGCAGCAATGTTGTCCGGCATCTATCGTTCTCCATCCACTGACCCATTTCGGTGCTGTTGTATTGCTTGTGGTGGTGCAGAGTGCATACGCATGCCCGCCTGGCGGGCAGTTCGAATCGATCCGATCGTAGCGCTGCGCTACGAGTGACTGGGGTGAAACATGGAAGACGTCCTTCAGGATGTTCGTTACGCGCTGCGGCAACTGCGCAAGAGTCCGGGTTTTGCGTTCACCGCGATTCTGATCCTGGCGCTGGGCATTGGCGCCAGCACGGCCATCTTTGGTTTCGTCGACGCAGCCTTAATCCGGCCGCTGCCATATAAGAATCCGTCACAGTTGGTGGACGTCAACGAAAGCGCAGAGATGTTCCCACGCAGCAATCTTTCCTATGCAGACTTTCTTGACTGGAAGCGGATGAATGAAGTTTTCGGTTCCTTCGACGCGTACAACCAGACCGGTTACCTGCTGCAAGCGCCCTCTGGAGCCGAACCTGTTTCAGCAGTCCAAGTGAGCGCCGGCTTCTTCGGTACATTGGGCGTTTCTCCGATCCTGGGCCGTGACTTCCATTCGCAAGAGAGTGAGCTCACCGCGCCGAAAACAGTCATCTTGAGCTACTCCACTTGGCAGAAACGCTTTGGAGGGAGGAAGGACATCGCCGGCGAGAAGGTGACGCTCGATAGCACTCCCTACACCGTAATTGGCGTCTTACCGCAGAGCTTCCAGTTCGTTCCCCAGGGTGACGCTGAATTTTGGACCACTCTCCGCAATGAGGGCTACTGCAACACGCATCGGAGCTGCCACAACTTGTATGGGATCGGAAGGCTCAAAGACGGGATAACCATCGACTCTGCGCTTGCCAATGCGAAGGCGGTCGCCCGTCAGTTGGAGATCCAGTACCCCGTCTCTAACCGGGGACAAGGAGCGTATGTTGCGCCGCTTTCCGAAGTCTTCGTGAAAGATGTCCGGCCAATTTTGCTGGCGCTGCTCGGCGGCGCCGGCTTGTTGCTGCTGATTGCCTGCGTGAACGTGTCGAGTCTGCTTCTGGTGCGATCGGAGAGCCGCAGGCGTGAGATTGCAGTGCGAGGCGCTCTAGGCGCATCGCGGCTCCGGCTGATCCGGCAATTCTGTACGGAAGGGCTTGCTCTCGCTCTTGTCAGCGGCCTGATCGCTGCACTACTCGCACGCGGAGCAATGCGAGCACTTGTGAGCTTTCTTTCAAAAGACATGCTGGACGGCATGCCGTACTTGGCTGGTCTCGGCCTGAATTCTCACGTTGTGGCCTTCGTAGTTGCAATCTCGGTGACCGCAACCATTTTATTCGCGCTTACTCCGACGATGCGTTTGTCTCTGAACGAAATCAGAACTGGTCTTGCAGAAGGCGGGCGCGGCGCTGCCGGCACACTCTGGCGCCGCCTTGGTGCGAATCTGGTGGTCGTCGAATTGGCAGTCGCGGTCGTGCTTCTGGTCAGTGCCGGCCTGTTCGGTAAGAGCCTCTATCGCCTTCTGCATGTTGAGGTTGGGTTCCAACCGGATCACCTGGCCACGATGGCAGTGGAACTCTCTCCCGTCAGCTATGCCAAGGAAGAACAGAGAGTCGCTGTCACGAAGCAGATTCTGAGCCGCCTGGAAAGTCTGCCTGGCGTTCAATCCGTGGGGGTTTCTTCGGTGTTGCCAGTCAGCTTCAATGGGAACACACAATGGATCAGAGTTGTCGGCCATCCCTACAACGGCGAACATAACGAAGTAAATGAGCGGAGCGTGAGTCCCGCCTTCTTTACTACCCTACGGGCCAGACTTCAAGCGGGAAGACTCATCGCAGAATTCGACGATAAGTCCATGCCCAAGGTTGTCATGATCAATGAAACTCTGGCGAAGAAGTATTTTCCCGGTGAAGACCCTTTGGGAAAGAAGATCGGCAACAACCAGTTGTCTCCAGATTCGATCTGCGAAGTGGTGGGCATCGTCGAAGATGTTCGCGACGGATCGCTCGATGCTGATATCTGGCCGGCGGTCTACTATCCGATGGCTCAGGATCCAGACGCCTATTTCAGCGTAGTGGTCCGTACAACACAGAATGAAGGCGCACTCCTTCCCGCAATGGTGAAGGCGGTGCATGATGTGGATCCGGGAATCGGGACGATGGCCGAGATCACGATGGCCCTAAAAATCAATGAATCTCCGAGTGCGTACATTCACCGCTCAGCGGCGTGGATCGTCGGAGGTTTTGCATCGGTCGCCTTACTGCTTGGAGTGATTGGCCTCTATGGAGTGATCGCCTACTCGGTCGGACAGCGAACAAGGGAAATTGGCGTGCGTATGGCCTTGGGAGCTCAGCGCAGTTCTGTCTATCAACTCATCATGCGTGAGGCTGCATGGCTGGCAGGCGTCGGAATTGCTGCGGGGCTGGCCGGATCGATTGGAGTGGCGGAACTTATCCGCGGATTGTTGTTTGGGGTTCGTTCCTGGGATGCAGAAACGCTGGCCGCAGTCTCAGTGACGCTGGCTGTCTTCGCATTGTTGGCCAGCTACATCCCAGCACGCCGCGCAGCCCGGGTCGATCCCATGGTTGCACTGCGTTACGAGTGAAACGTTATGGAAACTATCTTTCAAAATCTGCGTTACGCCAGTCGCCAGTTGCGCAAATACCCCGGCTTCACAGCGGTGGCGGTTCTCACCCTGGCGGTTGGAATTGGTGCCAATGCTGCGATCTTCTCTCTGGTCGATCAGATCCTGCTGAAGCAATTGCCGGTCTCCGAGCCCGATCGGCTCGTGCAACTGAAGTTCGTCGGCTCTGACACCGGCCACACGGATTCCTACGGCGGGACGAACGAGATGTATTTCTCCTATCCGATGTATCGCGATCTTCGCGATCAAAACTCCGTCTTCTCGGGAATGCTGGCCATGTTTCCCAGGCAGGTCGGCGTTCAGTGGAAAAATTCGTCAAGCCTGGTGAAGAGCGAGCTGGTCAGCGGAAACTATTTCTCTATGCTTGGCGTCACGCCTGTGCACGGACGCTTGTTTGTGCCCCAAGACAGCGCTGTGCGCGGAACTTCGCCGGTGGCGGTTCTCAGCTATCGCTATTGGATGCAGCATTTCGCGTCTGACCCTTCGGTAGTCAATCAAAGCATTCTGGTCAATGGAATTCCTTTCACGATCATTGGCGTCACTCAACCCGGCTTCAATAGCGTGATCGGCGGCACCAATCCCGACATTTTCGTTCCCATTACCATGAAGGCGCAGATGACGCCCGGTTGGGATGAACTCGAGGATCGCCGGTCCAAGTGGCTGAACATCGTGGCGCGGCTAAAGCCGGGCATGACTACGCAGCAGGCGGAAGCTGGGATCACTCCCTTGTGGAAATCCCTGCGCACCACCGAACTGCAAAGCATTACCACCAAGAACCAGCGCTTCCGCGACCAGTTTGTGGCAAAAAGCTACCTGACTCTGCTCGATGCATCGAGAGGATTCTCGCCATTACGCGAATCGATGCGCGTCCCGCTCCTGATTCTGATGGGAATGGTCGGTCTGCTAACACTGATGGCGACAGCCAATGTTGGCAGCCTTCTGCTGGTTCGGGCGACGGGCCGTTTGCGCGAAATGTCCGTCCGGTATTCACTTGGCGCATCCAGGGTCAGGATCATTGGACAACTCCTGATGGAGGGCCTTGCCCTTGGTTTAGCTGGTGGCGCGCTTGGGCTCGCTCTCTCACCGTTGCTGGCGAAAGCGCTTATCAGTTTCATAACGCCGGTCAGTGCGGCCGGTGAAATGTCCCCGCTTTCTTCGTCCCCGGACCGTTCCGTCGTGCTTTTCTGTTTCCTGGTATCCGTTGTTGCGAGTGTGCTGTTCAGCCTGGCACCCATCCTCCAGTTCTATCGTCCCAACGTGGCAGTCGCTCTCAAGCAACAGACAGGCACGGGCGACGTGACCCACACCCGGTTCCGCCGGTTCACCGTCGGTCTCCAGGTTGGGCTCAGCCTCGTTTTGCTGGTTGGCGCTGGACTGTTCAGCCGCACCTTGGGCAACCTCAAGTCGGTGAATGTGGGCTTCGTTACGGATCACTTGCTGACCTTTCAACTCGATCCTCGTCTCGCCGGCTATCAACCCGCCGATGTCACCACCTTATATAAGCGCTTGCTGGAGACACTCAGCGCCCAGCCTGGCGTGCGGTCCGTGGGCATGACGGACGATCCGGTGCTGGCCCAGTCGGATAGTACGTTCTCAATCGATGTGGCTGGGTACCAGTCTCAAGAAGGCGAGCGCATGAGCTTCGAGTGGGAACACGTCACTCCCACCTACTTTGCCACATTGCAACTTCCTGTCTTGTCGGGCCGGGTCTTCAGCGACTCTGACACTCCGACATCGAACCGCGTCGTGGTTGTGAATGAAAGTTTCGTTCGCAAGTTTTATGGAAATCCAGAACAGGCGATCGGAAAGACGTTCACCGTCGGCAAAGCAAAGGACAAGCCGCTCTCCATCGTCGGCGTCGTGAAGGATGCGAAACATGGCAGCGTGCACGATCAGTTTCTGCCGATTTTCTACACACCTATTTTTCAGGATACTGAACCCAACGCAGTTGCCGTCTACATCAGGACGCAGCAACCGCCCGAGAATGCGGCAAGTGCCGTTCGGATGGCGGTAAACGGCATCGATTCCAAACTCGTCGTCGATTCGCTGCAATCCCTGAACTCGGGAATCGACCTCACCCTGACCTCCGAGCGGATGCTTTCGTTTCTGGCCACCTGTTTCGGCATTGCGGCGGCATTCATCACTGCAATTGGCCTGTACGGAGTGCTGGCCTATTCGATCGCCCAAAGAACTCGTGAGATTGGTGTCCGGATGGCGCTCGGAGCAACCAGAGGTGCCGTCGTGGCGATGGTGCTCCGCGAAGTTTTCATGATGACCGGTGCAAGCGTCGCGCTGGCCCTGCCGCTATCGATTGCGCTTGGAAGCTTCGTGAAGAGCCAGCTTTACGGCATCTCCTATCGTGATCCTTGGACGCTGCTGCTGGTTGTGCTCGCGCTTGGCATCGTCGCGCTCATTGCGGCGTCGGTCCCGGCACGTCGCGCCGTACAAGTGCAGCCGATCACGGCGCTGCGCTACGAATAGAAGGTGAGACTACAATGACGGGACTCATTCAGGATTTCCGGTTTGGGCTGCGGCAGTTGCACAAGAACATAGGTTTCACCGCAGTCGCGGCATTCACGATCGCGCTTGGAATCGGTGCAAACACAGCTATTTTTAGCCTGGTCAGCGGAATTCTGCTGCGGCCGCTGCCTTATCCCCAACCTTCGGAATTGGTTGATATCAGGGCAACGTATCCCAACGGTGCGTTCGCCGCTATGCGCCAGCAGATTCGCACGATGGACGTCGCTGCCTACGCTGAAGGCCATGAGTTCAACCTGACGCACGTCGGCGATCCGGTACGGCTGACGGGTACCGCGGTTTCAGCGGAACTCTTTTCTGTCTTGGGGACACGCGCCGAGCTTGGGCGAACCTTCAACTCCGGCGAAGACGCGCCCGGCCAAGACAACCTTGTCGTGCTCAGTCACGATCTCTGGCAACAACGCTTTGGCAGCGATCCGAACGTCGTCGGGAGATCGATCGATCTCGAAGGAGCCGCTCGCCAGGTCGTTGGCGTAATGCCTGCTGATTTTCATTTCCCATCTGCGAAAACTCAACTCTGGGTGCCGCTGCACTATGAGCCCAACAACATAGTGAGTAACTGGGCCGGCGACTATATGCCGGTGATTGGGCGCTTGCGTCGAGGCTTTTCGACAGCCCAGGCGATTGCCGATGCACGTCTGTTTCAATCCCATGTGTTCGACCTCTTTCCCTGGCAGATGCCCAAAGCCTGGAATGCAGACATCACCGTGATTCCGCTGCAAAACGGGATGGTCGCTGATGTTCGCGCGAAATTGCTGCTTTTGCTGGGAGCCGTTGGAGTGATCCTCCTCATCGCCTGCGCCAACGTTGCCAATCTGACATTATCAAGGGCCGCATCCCGGCAAAAAGAAATGGGCATCCGTTCGGCCCTCGGCGCCGGAAGACAGCGCATCGCCAGACAATTGTTGACTGAGAGCGTGTTGCTGTCGGGCGTTGGCGCACTGCTGGGATTCACGCTGGCTGTATTCGGCCTTTCTGCGCTCAAGTCCCTGCTTCCCAGTGACACCCCTCGCCTCCTGGATGTACATGTGGACTGGCGCGTATTGGTCTTTACCGTTGGATTAGCAGTATTCACCGGCTTGGCCTTCGGCCTGGCTCCGGCGTTGGAGGCGTCACGCATCGCGCTCACAGAATCGTTGAATGCTGCCGGACGTGGCGCAGCAGTCTCTGTGTCGCGGCGTCTCCGCGGCTCGCTGGCCATCGCCGAGGTCACCTTGTCGATCATGCTCGTGATAGCGGCGGGCCTTCTCATCCGCAGTTTCCAGGCGCTGTCCCGCGTCAACACTGGAATCAGGACAGAGCAGTTGCTGACCGCCCGCATCACGCCCAACCAGTCGTTCTGCAATGATCCTGAACGATGCTTGGCCTTTTATCGCAGCCTGGTCGATCGCGTTCGATCCACTCCAGGGACAACCGGCGCGGCCCTCGTGAACACACTCCCACTTGGAGGGCGCGTCGCTAAGCGCGTTTTTGACATCGAGGGCTATACCGTTCCGAATCTCACGGAAACCCAGCCACTGTTCTGGATGGATGCAGTAACCGCCGATTACTTTCAGGTGATGGGTATTCGTTTGATCGCCGGTCGTTGGTTCAACGAGAGCGACGAGTCCGGTGGACCTCCGGTAGTCATCGTATCGGCCACGACGGCGCGAAGATTCTGGAAAGGTGGCGACGCCGTAGGAAAGCACGTCCGCTTCATTGGCGAAAAGACCTGGCGCACGGTGGTTGGGATTTCCGCCGATGTGCGCGCCTACGATCTTCAGCACAACGAGCCTGATTTTATGAAGGGGACCGCATATGCACCCTACACAGCAGCCGCCACCATCGAGGATGGACGAGTGCCGGCAGAAATGACGGTCGTCGCACGGACTGCCTCAGATAGTCCCGATGCGGCTAACGTTCTTCGCAATGTCCTGAGGGAGGCGAGCCCCGATATCCCCATCACGGAACTCAGAACAATGCACGCCGTCGTCTCCGAGGCGTCGTCAGCTCCAGCCTCGACAACGCTCCTGTTTGTATGCTTCGCAGGCGTCGCTCTCGTGTTAGGAGTCGTGGGCGTGTATGGCGTTCTTTCGTATCTAGTGTCGCGGCGACGCCGAGAAATGGGTGTTCGCATGGCCCTGGGTGCACAGCGCAAAGACGTCCTGTGGCTGGTCATGAAGGAAGGTGCGAAGTTTGCCGCCGTCGGAATCGCTCTTGGAATAGGCGGTGCCTTCTTTGTGGCTCGCCTGCTCTCGAGCCAACTCTATGGAGTCAGTCCGATGGACGGGGTTACATACATCAGCGTTGCCGTCCTGGTTGCCATGGTGACGTTAGCCGCGTGCTATGTACCGGCCCGGCGGGCAATGGCAATCGATCCGCTGATTGCAATTCGTTACGACTAGGAACTGAAGCGATGACGACTAGCCTCATTCAGAACATTCGGTATGCGCTACGGCAGTTGCGGAAGAATCCTGGCTTCACCGCGGTTGCCGTGATCACGCTTGCGCTCGGGATTGGCGCCAACACTGCGGTTTTCAGCGTCGTCGATGCCGTCATGCTGCGCCCGCTGCCCTACGATCATCCGGAGAGTTTGGTTGAAGTGCAGTCGATAAGACTAAAAAATCCAATCGGCAGCGCCGTATGCTACCCGGACTTCTTCGATTGGCGATCGCAGAATCATACCCTCGATCATCTGGTTTCCTACCACGACAATCAATTCACGCTGACCGGGCTGGATCGACCAGTACAACTCGATGGCGAGATTGTTTCCTGGGACCTTCTGCCGGCTCTGGGAGTTCGACCAGAGCTCGGCCGTGGATTCACTCTGGACGAGGAGAAGGCGGGCACACGAGTCATTCTGATCAGTCATTCCCTTTGGGCATCGCAGTTCGGTGCCGACAGATCCATTCTCGGCCGAGCCGTGCGGCTGAGCGGCGAACTGTACACCATCATCGGTGTCATGCCGCCGTCGTTCCGCTTCCCGATTACCAGGTCGACCAATAGTATTTGGACCACGCTGGCCGTCGACGATGATCCCGCCGATCCGCATTCCAATGTCAAGAGTCGTGGCTCGCACTTCCTGGACGTGTTTGGCAGGCTGAAGCCGGGAAGCAGCCTGGCCCAGGCGGATCAGGATCTGAAGGGGATCGCTGCTAACCTTTTGAAGCAATATCCGGACACGAACACGAAACACGAATCCGCCAGGGTGATCAAAGAAATCGATTCCGTGCTCGCTGACACGCAGATGGCTCTTCTCATCGTGCTTGGGTCAGTAGCACTTGTCCTGTTGATTGCGTGCGGAAATATCGCCAATCTGCTGTTGGCCCGCGTACGCGAGCGGCAGCGGGAGATCGCCTTGCGCGCCGCTCTAGGAGCCGGAAGGCACCGGATCGTCGGTCACTTGTTGTCCGAGAGCATCGTACTGAGCGCTTGTGGTGGTCTTGCGGGATGCGGTCTCGCTTATCTGGGAACGCCGCTCATCCTTTCTCTGATTGGCAATAGCATTCCGCGAGCCGTAGATGCTGGTGTCGATTTGCGTATGCTCTTGTTTGCGGTAGTGCTATCGCTGGTGACCGGAATCGTGTTTGGCGTTATTCCCGCCCTCGCCGGGTCGCGAACCGACTTGGTCACCACTTTGAAAGAGGGCGGACGTAGCGAAGTCTTCGGACGCGATTGGTTGCGTTCGTCGCTGGTTGTCGGACAGGTAGCCCTGGGATTATTGCTCACTGCCGGTGCGGGGCTGCTCATCACCAGCTTTTCCAAACTCTTGCGAACAGATGAGGGCTTCAATCCTGATCACCTGACCACGATGTTCTTTGAAACGCCCGATTCACGCTACAAAGATAACCGCGCTCAGTTTTATCGCGAATATTTCGAAAAGCTACGTTCGATTCCGGGAGTCCAGTCCGCGGGAGGCGTCCTGATACTTCCAATGAGTGACAGTCGGGCAATTATCAGCTTTGAAGATCCTAGCCATCCCGTACCCGACGGGCAAGAACCTGGCGCAGACCTCACTCCCGTGAGCCCCGGGTATTTTCGGACAATGCAGATTCCCCTGCTCGAAGGCCGCGACTTTTCTGAACGTGACGATATGAACGCGCCGCAAGTGATGATCGTGAATGAGGCTTTCGTTCAGAAGTATCTCGGGGGCCAGAATGTGTTGGGGAAGAAATTGAAACCGGGCGCAGGCAACGGCACCCCGGGAGGGCCGCCATTGCGCGAGATTGTCGGCGTGGTGGGAACGATCCGGATGGGGGCGCTTGAACGGAATATGCCACCCGCCATGTACCTCCCGGCCGATCAGCTCAATACATGGTGTTGTCTTTCTTCAGTGGTGCGGACCTCGCTGGATTCCACGAGCCTCGCCGCCAGCGTGCAGCGCATCGTTTCAGGAATGGACAAGGACATTCCGGTCACACAGGTTCGCACGATGCGAGAGTTGCTATTCATGCAGCTTTCGCAGCCACGGTTTGCGATGGTTCTGATCGCTTCTTTCGCCGGACTCGCGATCCTGCTCACGATCGTTGGACTCTATGGAGTGATGACGTACTCGGTTTCGCGGCGCACTCGCGAAATCGGAGTTCGCATGGCTCTGGGAGCTCAGCGGGTCTCGGTTCTGAAGATGGTCCTGGGTGATGCCGCAATTTTAGTGACAGCGGGAATCCTAATCGGAGCCGTTTCCGCTTTGGCGTCGGCCTCCATCTTGCGCAGCATGCTCTACGGCATAGAACCGCGTGATCCGATTGTGATAGCTGCAGTCTGTACCGCAGTGGCAGTGGTCGGCCTGGCGGCCGCATATCTGCCGGCGCGACGTGCCGCCAAGGTCGATCCCATGGTCGCGTTGCGCTACGAGTAAGGAGGGACAATGAGGGGTTTGCTGCGGGATGTTCGGTTTGGAATACGGCAGTTGAAAAAGAATCTCGGTTTTTCCATCGTGGCAGTCGTTACGCTTGCTCTTGGAATCGGCTCCAATACCGCCATTTTCAGCAATGTTAATGCACTCCTGCTGCATCCATTCGGCCTTTTTCATTTGGACCGTGTGATGGCGGTCTGGGAAACCGTTCCGAAGGAAGATGCCACGAGCGTGAGAGTTGCTCCCGCTAACTTTCGCGATTGGACCTCACAGAGCACTTCCTTCAAACACCTCGCCGCCGTCGAAGGTTGGAATGCTAATTTGACCGGGGTTGGAATCGCCGAACGTGTGGAAGGTTATCGGGTGACACCAGAGTTTTTCCCGCTTCTCGATGTTCCGCCATCTCTGGGCCGAAATCTCGGTGATGTGGATTTTCAACATGGGCTATCCCCCGTCGTTCTCTTGAGCCAGGGATTCTGGCGAAAGAATCTTGCGAGTGATCCCGCGATTGTGGGCAAGGACCTCCAACTGAACGGAGAGAAGTTCACCGTCATTGGCGTTGCCGGTCAGGGTGCTGATTTCCCCGCGGGCGCGGAAATCTGGACGCCGCTCGATCTAAGCTCCAATCAGGGCGCAGACCGCTCCAACCACTTTCTTTTGGTGGTCGGAAGACTGAACGACGACAGTTCCATAGCGAGCGCCGGCGCCGACCTGCAAGCCATCGCCGGACGCCTCAGTCAACAATTCCCAGCCACGAACGGTGGCCACGGCATCCGTGTCGTCAGCTTGGTTGAGGACGCTACCCATGGCACCCGCCAGTTCGTTTCTGTCCTGATGGGCGCCGCCGTTTTCGTTCTGCTGCTGGCGTGCGTTAACGTCGCCAACCTTCAATTGGCGCGCGCAACTGGCCGTCGACGAGAAATCGCAGTGCGGCTCGGATTGGGTGCCGGCCGATGGCAATTGATTCGACAATTGCTGGTGGAAAGCACCTTGCTCTCGGGTGCAGGAGCAATCGTAGGAGTATTGCTCTCCAGTGTGGGCATGTCAGCACTCCGATCGGATCTCCCGCCATTCATCGTCCAACATGTCCCGGGCCTCAGCCACATTGATTTCGATATGCGAGTTCTGGGATTCACCGTTGGGATGGCCTTCGTCGCGGGCATTTTGTCTGGACTCGCGCCGGCTCTCCAGTTCTCCACATCTCAGGTTGGCGAAACACTCAAAGAAAATTCTCGCGCCACCAGCGCAACCGGGGCCTCCGGCAAGCTTCGGGCTCTCCTCGTCACCTCCGAAATCGCTCTCGCCCTGGTGCTCCTGGTGGGCGCGGGACTGATGGTGAGAGGCTTCCGCCATCTCTTCGAGATTGAAACCGGATTCGACCGCACCCGAGTGCTCACCTTCAGCGTTGCGCTTCCCGACGTCAAGTATCAGAGCGACGCTCAGATTCGCGGATACTATGACCGCGTAGTACGAGACTTGCAGTCCGTACCGTCTGTGCAATCGGTCGCTTGCGTATCCAGCATCCCATCCAGTTGGTTCTTTAACTGGGTCGAGTACAAGGCCGAGGGCAGGCCTCCATCTGCTCCGGGAGAAATGCCCTCCACGATTTCTCAGACCGTGAGCCCCGACTTCTTTGCGACCTTGCGCATCCCCCTGCTCAAAGGAAGACTTTTCTCCGCAGAGGATACTCACGATTCATTGCCGGTCGCGGTTATTAGTGACACTATGGCGCGTCGCAGTTGGCCCGGACAGGATCCTATTGGAAAGCACGTAAAGCTCACACCGCGTGATGTCCGTCAACCGGATCGGCTAGTCGTCGGCGTTGTCGGTGACATTCGCACGAATGTGCTGGACACCGGCCTCAGCCCCACTACCTACATACCCTTGACCCAGGCGCCCCCTCAATCGTCATCCTTTGTTCTGCGCACGGCGAGTGATCCGCGCACCGCTGCGGCTATCGTTGCTGCCCAGGTCCGTAACGCCGATCCCGCCGTCCCGGCGTATGACATCAGGACTCTTGAGCAAAGCATCGCGGATAACATGAGCGGTGTGGGATCTTCCGCCCGCATGATGATGGTTTTTGCGGTCGTCGCACTGATCCTGGCAGCCGCCGGCATCTTCGCCGTCATGGCATATGCGGTCAGCCGACGAACTCACGAAATTGGAGTAAGGATGGCCTTAGGCGCACAGAGAAGGGACGTCCTCCTCCTCGTCATTTCCTCGGCCCTTAAGACGGCCGCCGTAGGTTTGACCATCGGCTTGTGCCTGGCTGCACTCCTGGCCCGAGCACTCTCCAGCGTGCTGTTGGGTGTACTCCAGGTCGATCCTGCCGTGTTCGGACTTCTCACCGCCCTCCTTGCAACGGTCGCGCTTCTGGCAGCTTACATTCCCGCGCGTTGGGCAATGAGGGTCGATCCCGTGCAAGCATTGCGGTACGAATGAATTTTGGAAATCGGAGAACACAATGATTCAGTTGAAAAACCTGGAACGCAGTTACAAAACTCCCGCCGGACAGACTTGGGTGCTGCGGCGTATCAACCTCGACATTCGCGAGGGTGAGTTCATTACCATCATGGGCCCCTCAGGGGCAGGGAAGTCGTCCCTGTTGAACGTCCTGGCCCTGCTCGACGATGCCTGGGAAGGTGAGTACTGGTTTCGCGATCAGCCCATTCACGATTACAAGCGCAAGCAACGCGCGGACGTGGCCAAACGCAATATCGGCATGGTTTTTCAGAGTTATCACCTTCTCGATGACCTGACTGTGCAGGAGAACATCGACCTTCCGCTGTCCTACAAAGACATCCCGCGGAAGGAAAGGCAGGGCCTTGTCGCGGATACGCTCGATCGCTTTCAGATCGTGGGGAAGAAGGACCTGTATCCCAGCCAACTCTCCGGAGGACAGCAGCAACTCGTAGGAGTTGCGCGAGCCGTCATTCACAGGCCGGCATTGTTGTTGGCCGATGAACCGACCGGAAATCTTCATTCCACCCAGGCAAAGGAAATCATGGAACTCTTTCGAGAACTGAACCAGCAGGGTACAACCATCGTGCAGGTTACGCACTCCGAGGTGAATGCCTCGTACGGAAGCCGCACCATTCAAGTTCGCGATGGATGGATGGTGGCAGACACCGCAAACGCCGATCTCAAGCAGCCAGTGGAGGTCAGCGCATCGTGAGCTCGTTTCCAGGGAATCGGTTTCTCGCTGCTGTAGCAACCATGCATCTGTTGGCTGTCGGATTGTTCGCGCAAGCTGACTCGCCCTCGGCCGTGAAGGCGAATGAGCCCCGCCCTTCGACCACGCTGAACCTCGAGATGCCAAAGTCGCGCAATCCGTTCAGTGCCTACGCGCCCGACTCGGTTCCCGAGCCCGTGCTCTCGAATTCAGCCCGTCTCGAACAGTTGATCCGCGATGGCAAACTTTACGTTTCTTTGAAGGACGCGATCGATCTGGCGCTGGAGAACAATCTGGATCTCGCCATTGCCCGCTACAACCTCCCCATCGCCAATACCGACATCTTGCGCACGCAGGCTGGTGGATTCTTTCGTGGTGTCAACACTGGCGTGGTGCAGGGAACTCCCGGTGGCGGCGTCGGCGGTTTCGGCACGGGCGCACCCGGAGCGGGCGCGGGCGGTACGACCAGCGGCGCGGGTGGCGCTGGCGCCGGCGCATCTGGCCTGGTTCAATCTACGTTGGGCGCAGGAACTGCGGTGTCTTCCTACGACCCCGCGATTGTTGGCTCAATCGGAGCCGAGCATCAAACCACCCCGCTGGCAAATCTGCAGATCTATGGGGTGCCCTCCCTCCAGTTGAACACCGGTCAAGCCACAATCGAATACCAGCAGGCTTTTCCCACCGGCACCAGCATCAGCTTCCAGTTCAACAACAGCCGCCAGACAAACAACAGCCCGTTCTTCTTTCTCTCGCCATCCAACAGTTCGATGTTTCGTTTCTCGTTCCAGCAGCAACTGCTGGCCGGATTTGGATTTGGTCCCAACCTCCGCTATCTGAGAATTGCCCGCAACAATAAGAAGATCTCCGATATCGCCTTTAAGGACCAGGTCATCGCAACCGTGACCCAGATTGAAAATATCTACTGGGATCTGGTCAGCGCCTACGAGCAGACTCGGGTCAACGAGCAGTCTTACGCATTCGCCCAGCAAACCTTGGACAACGCCAAGAAACAGCTGCAACTGGAAAGTGTCCCTGCCATGGATGTCATGCGGGCTGAGGCTGAAGTCTCCAAGCGAGCCCAGGAACTGACCGTTGCCCGCACGAGTCTTCAACTGCAAGAGACTCTCATGAAGAACGCCATCACAAAGAGCCTCGACGATCCGGTGCTCGAGTCGATGCCTGTCGTTCCCACCGACGAACAGATGCAGACGACCCCGATTGAGCCGGTTAAGCCGATACAAGACCTGATCTCAGACGCACAAAGCAATCGCCCCGAGCTTGCTGAAACCAATATCGACCTTGTCAACCGCACGATCAGCCGGCGCGCATCCCGCAACGCCCTGTTGCCGTCCGTTTCGCTGGTGGGCTTTTATGGAGGCTCTGGACTCTCAGGTCCTCTGAATCCTCTGTGTCCGGACTGCTCGTCCAATGTGCCTGGCGATTACTGGGGAGCCATTAACAATGCTTTCAATAATTCTTCTCCCGACTACTATGTTGGAATCAATTTAAGCATCCCGCTTCGCAACCGGGTCGCGAAAGCCGATCAATATCGTTCGGAACTGGAATACCGCCAGGCAGAGTTGCGCTTCGAACAACTCAAGAAGCAGGTGCGCATTGAAGTGCGCAATGCACAGTATGCCCTTGATCAGACTGGCGCTCGGGTCGATGCCGCACGCAAGGCTCGCGATCTGGCCCAGCGCACGTTCGATATCACGAAGAAGGAGCAGGAACTTGGGGCGGGTTCCAGCTATCAGACTCTCTCGGCGCAGCGTGATCTCGCGTTGGCAGAACTGGATCTGGTGGGAGCGATGACTACCTATCAGAAGGCGAAAGTCGAATTGGATCGCGCCACCGGCACAACCTTGGAACATAATGGCATACTGATTCAGGACGCTATCAACGGGGTAGTGTCCCGACCTTAATCGGCCATGCCGACCTCGGTCAAATTCGGAGAAGATCAGGCTGCCACGCGGCTCGAGTCTGTGGCGCCCGTCCGCATTCTTGTGGCCGACGATCAGGAGCACATCCTCGAAGCGCTTGACCTGTTGCTTCATCCCCAGGGCTACCGCGTCGACAAGGTTCGATCACCTTTGCTCGTACGCGAATCGTTAAAAACAAACTCGTACGATGCTATTCTCATCGACCTGAACTACACCCGCGACACCACTTCGGGGCAGGAAGGTCTCGATCTGTTAACCGAAATTGTCGCGACGGATTCCACGGTTCCAGTCATTGTCATGACCGCATGGGCGAATGTGGAACTCGCTGTCGAAGCAATGCGGCGCGGTGCACGGGACTTTGTGCAGAAGCCGTGGGAGAACGAGCGTTTGATCTCGATCCTGCGCACGCAGGTAGAGCTGCACCGGGCTCTGCAACATGCTGCCCGCCTGGAAGCAGAGAACCGCTTGCTGCGTGCTGAGGGGCGTCCGGAGTTCCTCGCCACCGCGCCCGCGATGCAGTCGGTCCTGGAGACCATAGCGCGCGTCGGTCCCTCGGATGCCAATGTCCTGATCACGGGTGAGCACGGAACCGGGAAAGAAGTCGTGGCGCAGACTCTGCATGTGTTGTCTGCCCGCGCGAGTCGTCCCCTGGTGGCCGTGAACACCGGCGCAATCCCCGATGGCGTTTTTGAGAGTGAACTGTTCGGACACGTGAAGGGCGCTTTCACCGATGCCCGTACCGACCGCATTGGCCGATTTGAACTGGCGGATGGCGGCACAATCTTCCTCGACGAAATTGGCAATGTCCCCCTTCGCCAGCAAGCGAAGCTTCTGCGCGTCCTCGAGTCCGGCGAAGTCGAGCGTGTTGGATCCTCGCGATCGCGGCGTGTAAATGTGCGGGTTCTTTCAGCTACGAACACTGATCTGCCCGCCGCTTGTGCCGCAGGACAATTCCGCGAAGATCTTCTCTTCCGGCTCAATACGGTGGAAATTCGTGTTCCCCCCTTGCGTGAACGGCGCGAAGATATTCCCGTCCTTGGCGCACATTTCTTGGCGCGCTACGCAACTCGTTACCGCCGTCCGGTCCAAAGGTTTGATTCGGCCGCCATCCAGGCCCTCTTGCAATATTCCTGGCCAGGCAACGTGCGGGAATTGGAGCACACCATTGAACGCGCGGTTCTCATGAGTCGAACCGCCGAGATCCAACCGGGTGACTTGTCCTTGAGTTCGCCGCGTGCGCAGAGTCAAAATCTGGAAGATCTCAGCCTGGAAGCCGTTGAAGCCGTCCTGGTCCGCAAGGCGCTCCAGCGTTTCCAGGGCAATGTCAGCCAGGCGGCAGAAGCGCTTGGCCTCAGTCGTGGCGCGTTATATCGACGCATGGAGAAGTATGGGCTCTAGCTCCATCGGCCCGATGTCATCCCGTCCTAAAAAGCGAACCCGCCTCCTCTACGAACGCAGAATCAGTCTCTACTCCTTCCTCGTGGCCCTCCCCGCAATCATCGTCAGCGGAGTACTCGTGTGGATGCAGCCATGGAGTACCAGTTCACGGCTCACTCTGATCGGAGCTGAACTTTTTGTGTGGTGGCTGCTTGCGCTGGCCCTGCAGGAGCAGACAATCCGGCCGTTGCAGACTCTTGCGAACGTGATCGGTTCGCTGCGAGAGGAAGACTACTCATTCCGTGCACGCAATGCGGTTGCCGAAGATGCCCTCGGCGAGCTCTCACTGGAGGTCAATGCCCTCGCCGACATGCTTTCCGATCAGAAGGTCCGCGCGATCGAAGCGACTGCGCTTCTGCAGCGTGTCGTGGATGAAATCGATGCTCCATTGTTCGCGTTCGACCCGACAACGGCGTTGCGCCTGGTGAATCCTGCTGGCGAACATTTGCTCCGGCAGAACAAAAGTCGAATGATTGCCCGCAGCGCGGCGGAACTGGGCTTGCGCGAATGCCTGTCTGCCGATAACGAAACGGTCGTCGAACTCAATGTCGGGGAATCCCAGGCGCGTTGGCTATTGCGGCGGAGTTCCTTCCGGCAGCACGGCGTGCCGCATACGTTGGTTGTTCTGTCCGACGTGAGCCGTGCGTTGCGCGAAGAGGAACGAAAAGCCTGGCAGCGCTTGATCCGCGTGCTGGGCCATGAACTCAGCAACTCGCTGGCGCCCATCAAGTCGATCGCCGGAAGCCTCAGTTCGCGCATTGCCGCGGAGAATGTCAATCCCGCGCTGCGCATCGACCTGCAGCGCGGACTGGAGATCATTGAGGCCCGTTCTGCCTCTTTGCATCGATTTCTTGAGGCATACCGCAGGCTGGCCCAGATGCCTGCTCCTAATCTGAAAGAGGTTTCGATTGGGCCTCTCGTGGCCCGCGCGGCCGGCCTCGAAACTCGACTCAGCGTCGCTGTCCACCCCGGCCCGAACGTTACCTTCCAGGCTGACCCGGATCAGTTGGAGCAGATGCTCATCAACCTCGTGCGTAATGCCACCGATGCAGTGCTGGAGACCACAACCACTGCGAAAGGGGAAAAATCTTCAGGCCCGCCGGAGCCTGCCGCCGCTGATAGTGTGGTGATCCGCTGGAATGCCGATGCGGACAACGTGACTCTTGCCATCGAAGACAAAGGGCCGGGCCTGATGAACCCGGCCAATGTGTTTACCCCGTTCTATACGACGAAACCACACGGGAGCGGAGTGGGTTTGGTCCTGTCCCGACAGATCGCCGAAGCTCACGGCGGCCGGATTGAAATCGCAAACCGGTCTGATGCCCGCGGCTGCCTGGTCAAGGTTGTATTTCCGCGGCTGCCTTCGGCACGGCCGCTAAGTCCCCGGCTCTAGCGTCTCTTCGCAAGAATTGTCCGGAGCTATTGAGGCAAGCCGTTGGCTTCAACTTTGACCCTCAATCCGGCCGAGCCAATCTCTTTCCCGTTGCTCTCTGCTTTCCAGCTTAGGTTCTGCCATGAATCCCTTTGCGCAGATGGAGAAGACGTAATCGTCAACTGGACCGAGTACGAATCGTGCGGTCCGACGCTGTAGGTTGTCGCCGCCGGTTGCTGCTTCCAGCCCTGCGGCAATGCCGATCGCAGACTTACCTCTACCGGGCGCTCAGTATCGTTGCGAATGATCAGCGGCACCCACAAAGAATCTCCGGGTGTAACTTGCGCCTCGGGAGAATACAACTGCGAGAGATGTTCAATGTTGTGCGCTCGCCAAAAGGCGCGGTAGAAGGACCAGGGCCCTCCAAGTTCCACTGAGACCTCGGCCGCCGTCAGTTCGTAGCCTCGCGCTCGGACGTATGCAATTGGCGAAGCTACTATCCCCTCGAACACATCCCCTGTCATACCTCCACCAACCAGCGACTTTCCGTAGATCAAGCGCACCGGCATCTCAGTGAACTCTTTAAGCTGCGCCTCGGTGAAATCATTCTGCGTCTTGTACTCTCCCCAGGCTTCGGCCGCAATCTTTGAATAAGGGACCTTGCGCGACCGAGAAATGTCATTTGTCGCATACTCGGGGCCATGGCCCTTGAAAAAATCAAAGTGGGTGGTGTCGGAGAAGTAGTAGATCTTCTTCGGCTGCCAG
>Ga0335085_10003239_pt1 | contig 28591 bp, 23 predicted proteins | sample Lox_Sample_45_FD_206712 | JGI IMG/M metagenome (GOLD analysis project Ga0335085, IMG submission 206712) | Soil microbial communities from Loxahatchee National Wildlife Refuge, Florida, United States - Lox_Sample_4.5 | ecosystem: Environmental > Terrestrial > Soil > Wetlands | place: USA... | reverse complement strand
TGATTCGAAGCGCCGGGCGCTGGCCCGCTTGTGTTCGGCGCGGTCGCGCCGGGAGGAGCGGGCTTTGTATTTTCATTCGATGGAGGTGCAGCCGGTGGGAGGATTTTGGCCGCCTTTTCCGCAGCGGCAGGAGGAGCCGTAATCGCGGCCAGCGTGCCGACATCCAGTTTCAGATCCAGTGGCGAAGACGATCCCGAAGCAAGGTCGAACTCTTTCACAGCTGGCACAAACCCGAGCTGAGAGATTTCGGCGCGATAGTGGCCCGCAGGAAGCGCTGGAAACTTGAATTTTCCATCTTCATCGGTCCAAGTCACCCACGCGTTTCCGCTCTTTGTTTCGGTAATGCGCAGCGTCGCGCCGGGCATAGGCGTGCCGCCCGACGTGCGCACGGCTCCCGCGAGTTGCAAATCCGCGGTGGCGTTTGCATCGTGGTTGTCCTGAGCGGCGAGCGGGATTCCAGACCCGGTCAAAGACACAAGCAGCCCCGCGAGCAGCACTGCAAATCTCTTCCGCAACAACTCTCACGCCCCTTCAACTCTCCGAAGATACCGCTTTCGCGCCTCTCAGGTTCCAAAATCCGAGGTCCGGGGCGCTTCAGGATCACTTTCCACTCATCTGGCTGCCATTTAGACGTGATCTAAATGGAAAGGGTTACCCGGCGTCTGGCACACTGGGCCGGGGCGTGCGAAAATCAAGAGGGGAGAAGATTTGAATTCCTGGCCCATTGCCGCTTCCGCCGGTGCGCTCGTTGCCGCAGGGATTGCGACGTACGGAGCGGTTGCTCCGTGGTCCCACTTGTTCGGACCAACCCTTCGGCACACGGATTCATCGCGGAAAATTGCACTCACGTTCGACGATGGTCCGAACCCCCCCGTCACTCCGCGGCTTCTCGATCTTTTTGACCGTCACTCCGTGCGCGCCACATTTTTTTTGATCGGGAAATTTGTGCGCGCGCGCCCGGACCTCGCAAAGGAAATTTCCGCGCGCGGCCACGAGCTCGGCAATCACACGAATACGCACGCCAATCTCATCTTTGCGTCGCGCTCTGGAATTCGCGACGAGCTGGCGCGCTGCCAGGACGCAATTGCTTTGGCTACCGGAGGCGAACCGCCGCGCTGGATGCGGCCGCCGTATGGTTACCGGAGTCCGCTCCTGCGCGCGGAGATTCGGCGCGCTGGAATGTTGGGCGTCGTGATGTGGTCGAAAATCGGCTGGGACTGGAAACCGCAGCCTCCCGATCGTCTGATCGAAAGGCTCGCCCACGTGGCTCATCCGGACAGGCCGCAGGGAGATGTGGTAGTGCTTCACGACGGCGACCATCGTGCCCTCGGCGGAGACCGTCACCATGTCGTAGCGGCGCTCGAACATTGGCTCCCGCGTTGGCGCGATGCGGGCATTGAATTTGTTACAATTGCATGAGCGCCGGTGAGCGGGATAAGCGATACCCCGCGGCCACGGCGCGCCTGACTCGCCGCTGCGGGTCAGAAGAGGCGGGGACACGATGGACGAGCGCCAATTCTATACGGAAAAGCAGGAAACCAAGACCATTTCACTCACTTGCCCGGCATGCCGCAGGGACGACAACTATCCAATTCGGTGGATTGTTCGCACGAAGAAAAACGAATTGCCCCGCGGCGCGGGAGAAGAAGACAAGAAACGCTTTGCGCTCGCCCGTTCGTACATGGTTCGCGTCGATGAGCTCGTTGCGTGCCGCAAATGCCGCAAGCGCTTTGAACTCACCGGCCAGAGCGTTGTGCTGATTTCTTCGAACGTCGCCGCGCCCGGCTCCGCCGACTACGACCCCGAAAATTTTGGAAACCGCTAAGGCGTGCAAGCGCAGGTTCGCGGGATTCAGACGATATCGGGATACATATCGAAGAATGCTTCGACCGATTGCCGCAGCGTTTCCTCGATCTGTTCCTTGCTTCCTTCGATCAAGTGCATCGTCACGCGCGACGTGCGGCCATCCTTGAGTGTGACGGCCGCTTCACCGACTTCGCCAAGCTCCTCCGCCGGAAACAACCGCATCCCGTACACAAGCGCCAGCTTTGCCATCGTTCCTCCTTGATTCAAACAAGCCCGAGCTGGCCGAGGCCGTGCGTCAAACGTGACGAGCCTGTCTAAAACGTGCGCAAGTCGTTCGTGAGCTCGATTTTCGTTCCCCACGGATCGGTGAGATAGATCGTGAAGAGCGGCTTATTCGGGTCTTTGGTGCACGGACTATCGAACTTCACCCCGAGCGCCGACTCTTTCTTGCAAAAACCTTCCAGATCGGTCATGTCGAAGCCGATATGGTCGATCACGCTCCCTTCAATTTTCTTCGTGGGCGTGTCGGATTGCGAAAACGTCAGATTGACTCCCGGCAGGTCGGCTGCCTCGAACTGGGCCCGCATCCCGGGCTTTGCTCCAAACACCTGGGCGTACCAAGCCTGGATTTCCTTCACGCCGCTCGCGCCGCCGGGCCCTCGCTCCGGTACGAAATAATGAATGTGATGGAACGCGATCGGTACGGTGAGCGTTTTGTCCTCTAAAATTTCGATCCGGATCAGGTTGTCCGGAGTGTACACAAAACCCTGGCCCGGATTCGGCCCCACTTCTGTCTTCAGGCCCGCGGCGCTCCATCTGTCCAGCGCAGCCTTTGTGTCCGGCACGTGGAAACCGAAGTGACCGATCACCGTTCCCACGGCGGGGCCCGATGGATCGCCCTTGCGGAACAGAATGACGACGCCGGGAAACTTGACGCCGTTCATGTGGCTCGTTGGCGCGGCCCCCAGGGTCATGAAGAACTTCGTGTAGGTATCCACGTCTTGCACGATCAAATGGACATGGCCCATCGCTACGCCCATTTGATTCGGTGGGGCCAGTTGCGCCCACGAGGTGCGAGCGGGCACGAGCATCGCTAGGGCCAGAATCAAAAGCAGTCGTTTCATGGAGATGCTCCTTATGTCGGAAAGATCCTAAAAGCTCGTCATTTGCGCCGGACGAAATCCGCTTTCCATTTTCTATTCACTCGCTGAATCTTTGCCCAAGACGTTACGGCACCAGCTGCGAAGTGTCAAGACGGGCTTCGCCCTTGCAAGCAAGGAACGCGCATAGCCAACGGTAACGTTGCGTGCGCGGAGGGCGTATAATTGCGACATCCTCGGGACAAGGGCTCGCATCGAACCTGGCATCGTGGGAATCGCATGGTAGTGAAATGGACGGCTCTGGTGTTCGTGGGACTTCTGGCGGGCGGGACAGGTCTGTGCGCGCAGCAACCGGCCGGACCAACGCAACCTCCAGCGCCAGCTCCGGTGACGCCAGCCGCACCCGCGCAGGTTTCTCCCGTTCCCGACCCCGCCTCGAAGGCGGCCCAGGAAAAATTGCTCGTGCCATCCGGCACGCGCTTGCCTTTGATCCTGCACAACGCGGTCACAACGCGCAACGCCAAGCCCGGCGATCCGGTCTATCTCGAGACGCTTTTCCCGGTTGCGATTGACGGCCGGATACTCATTCCCGCTGGATCCTACGTGCAGGGGGAGATTCTGGAAGCCAAGCGCCCCGGCAAAGTGAAAGGCACCGGCGAAATCCGCATTCGGCTCAACATGATGATCCTTCCGAACGGTTACACGGTCGATTTCAACGCCGTCCCGACCAACGCGGGGACGGGCGGCAATGAATCAACCGACAAAGAAGGGAAAATTCACGGCGATACAGACAAAGCCGATGACGCGGGAACCATCCTGAAGACCACCGCGGCCGGCGCCGGCATTGGAGCGATCGCAGGACAAAGCGCCAAGGGCGCGGGCATTGGCGCAGGAGCGGGCGCAGCCGCGGGGCTTGCGGCCGTGCTCCTCACGCGCGGTCCCGAACTTGAGCTTCCGCGCGGTACGACGGTAGACATCATCCTCGATCGACCAGTCTATCTTGATGGCAGCCGCGTCAATTTTACCGACCCTGGCCACGCCTCGTCTCTCCCGGGCCCGCCGAATCGTGAGCCCACCCGCAGCCGGCAACCTTTCTAGCCGATGCCATTCCGGAGAAGTTCACGAGGACGCTACCGACGATTCAGCTGCATGGCCACGATACTGTCCCGGCACCGCTCGACTTGAAATCGCGATGCGGTTCCACATGTTGATGGTGGCCGCCACGATGGTCAGGTCCACGATCTCCTTCTCGCTGAAATGTTTCTTTACTTCCTCGTAGATCTCGTCGGGCACGTGTGTCTGCGAAACGAGTGTGACAGCCTCGACCCATTCAAGAGCGGCCCGCTCTCGGTCGCTGAAGAACGGTGTTTCACGCCATGCATCGAGCACGTATAAACGCTGTTCGGTCTCGCCCACTGCTCGGGCATCGATCGAATGCATATCAAGGCAGTACGCGCAGCCATTGATTTGCGAGGCGCGCATCTTGAGCAGGTGGATCAATCGACGATCGAGGCTGCTTCCGGCTATATATTTTTCGAGCTCCAGCATGGCCTTCCACGCTTCGGGAGCATATTTTCCGTAATCGATCCGTGGTTGCATGAAGTTGCCTCCAAGTCGTGCCTGTGTGGCTCGTTCAAAAAGCAGGCAGATGCGGATTTTCACAGTCCGTCCGCTCAAATAGCGCGATCACACCGCACGAGGGCGTTGAGGCTAAGACGCGGTAGCGGATCGATCCGAGCGTTCCCGCAGGAAGCGAAGTGGGCTGAATGCCTCCCAGTCGATGCTCGTCCGGCGTTCCGTGATCCACTCGCCGACAAGCTTAGCCGTGACGGGAGCGAGCAGGATTCCGTTGCGGTAGTGGCCGGTGGCGAGCACGAGTCCATCGACTCCCGCCGGTCCGAGGATGGGCAATTGATCGGGTGTGCCGGGGCGCAGGCCGCACCAGGTTTCGATGATTTCCGCCTTTGAAAGCTCGGGCACCAGCTCATTTGCCAGCGTGAGGATTCTTTCGATCCCGCCCGACGTGATCCGTTTTTCATAGCCCACATTTTCGAGTGTGCTGCCCACGACCAACGTCTGCGGCGTATCCAGACAGCGGGGGACGATGTAGCCGTGCCCGGAGCGCAGCACGTGGCGAATCGGCGCGCCGGAGTGCCGCAAAGCGATCATCTGGCCGCGCACGGGAATGGCCGGCGCATAGGCCGCGGCTTCCGGAATTTGTGAGGACCAGCAGCCCGCGGCGAGCACGACCTCGCGCGCGCATAAGATCTCGCCGCTCGAAGTTTTCACGCCGATGCACCTCTTCCCTTCGAGCGCGAGTGAAACGACTTCCGCGCCGGAACGCAGCGCCACACCGGCCGATTTCGCGGCGGCGAGCAACGCCGTCGTGAGGGCGCGCGGCTCGACCGAGCACTCTTCCGGAAGCAGCGCCGCCGCGCGCACATTTCGTCCGAGCGCGGGCTCAATGGTCTGAATTTCGTCCACCGGCAGCGGATCGCACGCGAGGCCCAGGCCGCGGTGAAGAGCGACGAGTGTGCTCAATTCGCGTTCCGCATCGCCGTGGGAGATGATTTCGATCGCTTCGCCCGTGCGAAAACCCGTGCGCTGACCGGAAGCGTCTTCGATAGCGCCAACATATTTTGGATACAACGCGAGACTCGCGCGACCTAGAGGCACAAGGGGAATCGCGGCCGGGCAATCCGGGGCGGGAGACAGCATCCCTGCCGCGGCCCACGAAGCTTCGGACATTGGCTCTCGGCGATCGAGCACGGCGACGCGCAAATTCCTTTGTGCCAGTTCATATGCGATCGAACCGCCGATGATTCCGCCGCCGACGATCAGCACATCGAAGGTTTCCACGGCAATATCTTATCAGTTCGCAGGGCAGACTTCAGTCTGCCGCACGCCCGGATCCCAGCCGTGCGGCTTGCTAGAACGACTTCACGAGTTCGGCGGAGAGGACACGGGCTTTCTCCGCGAGGTTTTGCGCACGCACCCAATCGTCGGCCATGATGGCTTCATGGGCTTGACTGAGGAAGCCGCTGATCTTTTCTGTCAGGTCCTTTTGCGCCGCGCTGAGCTGTTTCCCGTTCGCAACCTGCAGATTTTGTTCCGCCGTGGTGATGTTCGTCGTGGTGTTTTTCTTTGCCATGTCCAGTGCCTGGGCGGAGAGCTGCGGGGAAATCTGAGGAGGAGCCGGCTTCGGCGGAGTTGGCTCAGCCGTCTCGGGCGGCGCCGGGCGCGGACGAGGCGCGACAGGACGTTTGGCGGGTGCAGGCGCCGGCGCGGGGGCTGGCACCTCCGGCGCGGGTTCCGTCGTGGTTTCCACAGGAGGTGGGGCTTCGGGCGCCGGCATCGGAGCCGTCTCTTCCGGCGGTGGAGTGCTCACGGAAGGAGGAGCGGCCTTGACGATATGCTTGCTCGCACACCCGGCCGTTGCCACCGACGCAGTAAACAGCAGCGCGAGCAATTTGATTTTGCGCATCAAAGACTTTTTGCGACGGCCGTCCCCGAATCGCGGGGGCGGCTGAAAGCGGGCTCCATTTGCCGGGCCAGCGGCAATTCGATACGAAATATCGTACCGCGGCCCACCTCCGACTCAAAGTCGATCGATCCGTTGTGAAATTGCACCGTTCGAAACGTGCTCGCGAGGCCGATTCCGCTCCCACCCGGCCGCGTCGTGAAAAAGAGCTGGAAGATTTTTTGCCGGTGTTCCGGAGCGATGCCGCGGCCGGTATCGCGAATTTCCATCTCCGCCATTTCGCCGCGCCGAACGAGCGAAATACCCAGCTCGCCGCCCGTAGGCATGGCTTCGACGGCATTCACCACCAGATTCATCAGCGCCTGCTTCAGCAACTGCTTGTCGATCAGCACGGGAGGCACGTCGGGAGCAAAGCGCGTCTGGAGCTTGATGCCGGCCTTGTCGAGTTGGGGCCGCTCGACGGCCAGGACGTCTTCCAGGACTTCGCGGAGACTCGCTTCTTCCTGGTGCAGCTCCGGAGGGCGGGTGAAATCAAGGAACCGTTTCACGACGCTATCCAGGCGGTCGATTTCGTTGTCCAGAACACGAACGGCCTGCCGTGGCAGAGCGTCGTCGCCCGGCAGGCTCGCTTTCAGATTTTCCAGCCAAATCCGCATCGAGTTCAGAGGATTTTTCACTTCGTGCGCGACACCCGCGGTGATTCTTCCGAGGTTGGCGAGGCGCTCGGAGACCTGCAACTGCGTGCTGATGCGCTCTCTCGACTCGAGATCCTTGAGTTTCAGGAGCGTGCCCATTCGCGTGTCGCCCTCGCCGATAATCTCGACGCTGACTTCGACGCGCCGCGCGGGAGTATCGGGTCCGGCCAGAACGATTTCGCTCGAAGCGACCGGCTCGAGCTCACCATTCTGCAGCTTGACCGCTTCCCGGACCGGGTGATCGGGCGGAAAAATATCTTCCACACGGCGCCCGAGGAGCTGATCTGACGGCATGGAGAGAAATCGTTCCACAGCGGGGCTGACCATGACGGCGCGGCCGTCCACGGAGAACAGAAGCAACCCGTCATCGAGCCCGCCGAGCACCTGATCGATGCTCTCGCGCAGATTGCTGAAAATCTCCCGGACCCCGCGCAACTGCATTCCGATCTGGCTGATTTTCGTGCTGACCTGTCCGAATTCGTCTCTGCGCTCGAGCGGCCTTTGGTCGAATTCTCCCTTTGAAATGCGGTCCAATTGGACGGCGATGCGCTTGAGAGGCGCGAGGGAAATGCTGCTCACGAGGGCGGCGAGCAAAACGGAAATTCCCACCGAGGCCAGCGCAAGCAAAGCCGCCGATCGCAACGCGGGAGTGATGTTGGCGCGCAGGAGGCCCGTCTGCACCGCCACGCGAATCACTCCAAATGGAATCTGGTTGCCCGGAGCGCCGAGCTGGAATGGATAGTTGACTTCATACGCGCGCGGCGGGCCGTAGAGCACTCGGATCTGGTTCATAAAGCCGCCCGAAACGAGCTGCGCGAGGTTGGTGCGAACGGGCACCGGTTTCCCGATCAGCGAGCCGTCACTGGAGACCAGGACGGTTCCATTCACATCGGAAATGGAAACCTCATAAATGAGGGGCGAGTATCCAACTTCCGCGTCGATCGATGATCCGAGCGCCGCGCTTTCATCGAACGCTTTCTGGACATAGGCGCGCATGTCTTCGCGGCTGTTCGAAGCAGGCAGCTCGCCCGTCTTGGCCGCGTCGACAAGCGCGTTCTGCGCCTGGAAAAACACCTGCCGGGAGACAAGTTGCGCTCGGTCATCGGCCTGACGAATGACCTGGCGGGTCAGGTTCATCACATACAGCGTGGAATTCACACCCACCACCGCGAGGACCAACGCCGCCATCGTGAGCGTAATCTTCGTCTTCAGCCGGAGATGCATGGGTTGCCCCGCCCCTCATCGCGAGGGAGATTTCGCGGCCTCGTATTCCTTCAGCTTGTTGTGCAAAGTTTTCAGGCTGATTCCCAATAATTCGGCGGCGCGCGTCTTGTTATTGGTTGAAGCGAGCGTTTGCAGGATGAGCTCGCGCTCGACGGCTTCGACCGTGGTGCCGGGCGGAAAGCGCAGCGAGGTTAGGTCGGAGGCGGCGCCCGCCGGAGCGTGGCCGAAATCCGACGGCAAGTTTGCCCGCCCGATCAAATCGCGATTCGCGACGATCGCGGCACGCTCCAGCACATTGCGTACCTCGCGCACATTTCCCGGCCAGGAATAGCCAGCGAACATTTCGAGCACTTCGGGATTCACGCCGCGGACCTGGCGCCCGTGCTTCGCATTGATGTCCCGCAGGATGTATTCCACGAGCAGGGGAATATCGTCTTTGCGGTCGCGCAAGGGCGGCAGGTGAATGTGAAACACGTTGAGACGGAAATAGAGGTCCTGCCGCAATTCACCTTTTGCGACGGCCTGTTCGGGCTCCTTGTTCGTAGCGGCAAGAACACGCACGTCCACGGGTGTTTCCACCTTGCTACCCAGGCGGCGCACTTTGCGGTCCTCGAGAACGCGGAGCAATTTTGCCTGCGTCGGCGCAGGCATCTCGCCGATTTCGTCGAGCAGCAATGTGCCGCCGTCGGCCAGCTCGAAACAGCCCAGCCGGCGCTCCGCCGCGCCGGTGAAGGCGCCGCGCTCGTGGCCGAAAATTTCGCTCTCCATCAGGGACTCTGGAATCGCGGAGCAGTTGATTGCAACGAAGGGGCGATCGGTGCGAGGCGAAAGCCGGTGAATCGTGCGTGCCAGAATTTCCTTACCCGATCCGGTTTCGCCTGTGATCAGCACGGAGGCGGACGACGGCGCGACCTGCTCGACTAGGCGCATGACGTCCTGCATAACCTTGGACTCGCCCACTAGGTCGCCCAGCCGTCCGGACTCGCGCAACTGGCGCGTAAGCGCCGCCATCTGCCGGCGGTCGCGCACCCGGCCAAGCGCCCGGTCCAACAACGCATGTAGCACCGAACCCTTGAGCGGCTTCTCGATATACCAAAACGCGCCCGCTTCGATCGCCGAAACGATGCGCTCTTCGCTGCCCTTGCCTGTAATGATAATCGCCGGAACGTGTTGCAATTCTTCGCCGAGCCGGGCGAGCAAGTCGAGGCCGTTCATCCCCGGCAGCTCCACGTCTGCGATCAATACTGCAGGCGCAAACTCGGAAAAGCGCGCCAGAGCATCCTCGGCGCTGCCAACGCCCAACACCTCATAGCCCCAACGGCGCAGCAGCGCCTCGTAGCCGAGACGAGCGTTCTCTTCGTCCTCGACAATCAGAACGCGGTCAGGCGCGGGCTTTGCTGTTTCGAAACGGGTAGCTTCAGCCATTCGATTTACGAGAGCTTGCCCAATCAGACAGGCTGGCCCTACTTCGAATCTACCAGCACCGCCTGCCCCTGCCAAGCTGAGATGCTTGTTGAGCACTCCCTTTGTTCAATTGTGCCGTTAATTGAGATAGAGGGGCCGGTCGAGGACGAGATCGATCTTCGTCCCCTTCGGCAGATCTATTTCTTGGCCGATACCAGACGATGCCAGGAACGCGGCGACCCCTGCACTGGCTGCTCCGACGGCTGCTCCCTTGCCTCCGTGGGCGGCTGCTCCCGCAGCGGCGCCCATCGCAGCGCCTGCCGCAGCGGCTTCGAGGTCTCTCGTGCCGTTGCTGGTACGCGCCTCGATTTCTCCTTCCTTGCTTTCGCCAGGCCTTACGCTGAAGTCACCAGGGACACTCGAGACTTCCGCAACAATCGGGAGCCGGCCGGCGCGGGTATCAATGTCATCAAAAGTCAGCCACAGGCGGGCGCGCCCGGTCACGCCCCCTGGCTCGATCCGGCTGATGTGGCCACGAATCGTTTCGCCCAGCGGCAAAATGTGGCCGTTCGATGACTCGAGCGGCTCGATCGTCTTCGCCTCAAACTTCCGATTCACCTTGTCCTTACCGGTGCTCAGTTCCTGATCGAGCCGGATCAGGAAATGTGTTCCATTTGGAACCACATCAAACACAGTTGGCTGCGCCGGGTTGGTCGTCTGGGCTGACGCCGTCGGCGTCGCGCACATGAATTTGACACAAAGTACCACCACAGCCGCAACTCCCGCAGCCCAGAGTAGAGAGTTCTTGCGCATGTCGAGGCCCTCCGGTCACCACAGTTTCAATTCGAAATGGAACTTTCCGGTCCCAAATGCCTGCGCGTCTCCGTCTGGGTACGAAGACCGATCTGCAATATGTTCGATCTGATGGCGAACGGGTCCATAGGGTGGCCTGCGGTCGTTCCTCATCGCGGGCTCGCGTCGCGGGGAGAGGCGCTTCAAGCCCTTCGCCCTCAGGCGAGTACGAGGAAAAACCCCTTTTGCGACAGGTACTGTCCATATATAATGGCGACCGCTAGTGACCCGAATCGGCGCAATGACAGGGGGGTGCCGGGGCAACTTGCGCAGGGAATTGGAATCATACTTGAGGGTCTGATATTCAGAGCGACGACGATGGCCATTGGGGATCAAGATATAAAGTGGAGGTTTGCGTTCATGTTGCGATTCGTTATGCGGGGTGTGGGACTGTTGCTCTTTATTCTTTTGCTCGTTCCGGCCGGTTTCTCAAAGAATCCGGCAGAGAAGACCAAAAAGGAACTGAAGGCAGATGACGACACAACCTCATCTACTTCTGCTTCCGATACGAAGAAGGCCGATGAGACAAATGCTTCTGGGACAGTTTCTTCCGATTCTGCCACTTCTTCGTCGGCCACTCCGGCCCCTGCAGCTCAAAATGGGGCAACCGGCAAGAAAACTGCCAATGAAGCCTATGTACCTAATCCGAAGTTTATTCCGATGCTGGCAACGACGGGGACCATCGGTGCGTTCACAGTTGAAACAGGCGATACGCTCCCGAAGGGTGGCTTCGCGTTCTCCGCATTCGGAAATAAATTCGGACGGATGCCGGGAAGCGTCACCGTGTTCCAGCTTGGCCTGGATCTGACGTACGGGATTACGGACCGCCTGAACTTCTATGGATCCTTCGATCCGTACGGGCATACGCACATCGGATGCGGACAACAATTGAGTCTGGCCCCTCCCAATTTTGGGGGAGCCCCGTTCCAGAACACAATTTTTCACGAGGTGCAGGCGACCCCGACCCCGCCGTGCACTGGCAATTTCGCCGCGACGACAGGCCTTCCCGGCTACGTCGAGGATTTTCCCTTTGCCGCGAATGACAGCGGCGGAGTTGGCAACATCACACTGGGGCTCAAGTACGGGCTCCTTTCCCAGCGCCTCGGCGACCGCGTCAGCCTCTCGGTCCGCAACGATTTCATCCTTTCAACCCGGACGGATCTTGCCAAGCTGCTCGCGAACGGTACCCAGGGCAGCCCATTGAGCGACATGGTTTCGATCGCATTGAGCAAACAGTGGGGCAATGTCGTTACAGCCACCTACAACTTTGGATTCCTATTCACCCGCGACCCTCGCGATTCGAGTGGGAACGCATTATTTCACATGGCGGACCAGGTGCGGACCTCTGCCGGATTGATATTTCTCCCCGAGAGCCGGTTCCAGCCCATGATGGAATACACGGGCGTGGTCTTCACCACCAGCGGGGGGCAATCGACCCCGGACACTACGTTCGGCGCTCGCGATCCAGTGGACGGGGTTTGGGGATTCCGGTTGTACGCTACGAAGAATCTGGCGCTCGACCTCGGCTACCGGTACATGCTGAACCTAAGAGACCTCAACGACCGTAACGGGTTTGTCGTCAAGGTTGGCACAGCGTATTGGCCGGAGAAGGCCCCGCCAGTAAATCATCCGCCCACGATTTCGTGCTCTGCGGACAAGGACATGGTCTTTGTGGGCTCAAACGATACAGTTACGATTACCTGCACCGCCTCGGATCCTGACAACGATCCTCTGACTTATACCTGGTCGTCGAGTTGTGGCCAGGTGGATGGCACGGGCGCCCAGGTTCGCTGGCTTTCCGCTGGCACCCAGGTAGGGACTTGCAACATCACAGCCAAGGTGGACGATGGCCGAGGCGGCACCGCCAATTCGGGCGTTCGGATCCAAGTGGAACCCAGGCCAAACCGTCCGCCGACGATCGCCTGCTCGATGGACCGCTCTTCCGTCTTTGCGGGTGAGAGAGTTCACATCACGACGAATGCCAGCGACCCCGATGGCGACCAACTCACTTACACCTGGCGCTCGAACGCCGGACAAGTTGTGGGCAGCGGCCCGGCAGTGGACTTTGATACAACGGGCCTTGCACCAGGAAATTACAACGTGACCGCGCGTGTGGACGACGGCCGCGGCGGTGCCGCGGATTGCTCATCGACGATTGAAGTGAAGGCCGTTCCTCCGCCGCCGCAAGCGAGCAAGATCAGCGATTGCGCGTTCGGGAAACCGCTCAGCACTCGCATCGACAACGTTTGCAAACGCATCCTCGATGACGTTGCGCTCCGCTTGCAGAATGAACCACGAGGGTCGGCCGTCATCATTGGCTATTCCGATCCGAAGGAGCGCAAGCCCGATCAAATCGCCGGCGACCGTGCCAGCAACGCGGTGAAATACCTCGGCGAAAAGGGCATTGACGCGTCGCGGATCACCACTCGCACCGGCGCTGGCCAGGCAGGCTCGACCGACAACCGTCGTATCGACGTCATCTGGGTACCCGAGGGCGCGACGTACTAGTCCGCTCCTCAGGCTCCAAAAACTTCGGGCTCCGCGCCACCCCCTGATGGGTGCGCGGAGCCCGGTTCATTTTTGAGGTGCAGTTCCGCGAATGATCGGCGGCACGGGCTTTGCACTTCGCCTACTCGCCCTCGCGTTCGTTCGAAGCGAGGGCATGACTGGGCGCGGGCGATTCGCGAGGCTGCGGAGATGGATCGGTCGACGAGATAGCGTTGGGAAGTCGCCGCAAGACAATCCTGTATTTTTCGGCTGATTCTTCGCGCGCCGGTTTGACCGTCGCGGGCGCTTCGACAATCACATAGTTCCCCGGCGCCGTGAACTCATCGAACGCGACTTTCAGCTCCAGATTATCCGCCTTCTTCAGACGCACCATAAAATCTCCGTACGAATCGGTGACGGTCAGTTCCGTGCCGATTCGAAGGGCCGCGCCTGCAATGGGCTCGCCTTGGGGATCAAGGACCTCACCGCGTACGACGTTTCGCAGGAAGGCGCCGGAAAAAGAGGTTCCCGGCGAAGCTTGCGCTATCCCGTGGTAGGCATAGGTAGATCCATATGCTGTGTAGCGCACCTGGCCGAGCGGCGTGACGTTCGTGTCCATGTTGAACTGCACGCCGTGCGGAAGCTGGAAGTGCAGGCCTAGAACCATAACCTGCTTGAACTGCCCGGGACCGTTTTGCACGAAAGGCAAGAAAACAGTCTGGTAGTCCACACTCAGGGAAAGGAAATTCGAAAGGAAGGTGCCGCCGAAGTCGATCGTCGTTTGGCCGTTGTTATGGGTGATGGTCTGGGTCACGCTGAGCCGCGAGTTCACAACCTCTCGCAAGTTGCCGATAACCGAGCGAGATGGTGCGCCCTTGGAGTACGCGCTGTGCAGCAAGTCCACGCCGGCTTCGAAATGGCGCATCAACCTGCGGCGCACACCCAATGCGAGAGCGGAAGAATTTCCTAACTCGGTGGAGGACTCGAACAAGGAACCGTATGTCTGGAATCCGGCGAAGGCCGCTCCAACCCCAATGCCCTGGACCATGGCACGCACGATCCCGACCGGCACGACCGAGGAAAAATAGTTGTTTCGATTGATGACGAGCCGGAAATTGTTGATCGGGTGCAATTCGAGGCGGATGTTTTCGCGGTCATTTTCCGAGAGTTGCGGCGTCGCCACGAGGACGCGGCGAAACTGATCGCCGGCGCGTGTGTAGCTTGCGTCGAGCAGCAGCCAATGCTTATCCATGCTGAAGCTTGAAGCGCCGTACGGCTGGTTATTCCCCATGCCTGCCGAAAGGGCCATCTTGATGTCTTTTCTGGCCGCCCACTCGATGGCCTGGATCGACGTTTGCCGGCTTGAAAAGATGTTGCGTGAGAAAAAATGAAGGGTCGGAGACAGCTTCTTTTCATAGAAAACTGCGCCGGAGGGCGTGTCGCCGCGAGCGACGCTCAGAAACGGCGCGAAATACCCATTCGACGTTGCGCCTCCGAAGACCAAAAAACGTCCGCCGTCTGCGTTCCCGGCGAGGCTCAGCCCTCTGGCAAGAAAGTAGTAGGAGCGGTCGAACAGGTCCGTGGGGAGCAGAAACGGGATTTGCTGGTCGCCCGCGTCGAGGAGGGATGATTGGAACGGCCGCGAATACGAGAAGCCAAGGCTTGGACGGCCGAGATAGCCGAGGTCGATTCTCCCCGTGTAATTTGCCCCGCGAACCTCGACGGATCCTCCCTCCGCTTCCAGCAGCGAGGAAGAACCTCCCGTCAGCTGGATCACCTGCCCGGTCGCCGGATGCGGCCGGACGAGGACTATCGCGCAAACAAGAGCCATCCGTAACGTCCGCGGAAATTTCCGCAACACTCCGAACCAGAATGGCTCCGCCAGAATCATTTCCCCGCAACGGCTTCTTTGAGCGCCGATTCGGTCTTGAATTTGGGAAATTTCAGCACGATCTGCTGCGGGACGCCCGGTTGGTCCCAATCCAGGTCAATTTCGCGGCGCTGGCCCGGGAACAGCGGGAAGCCGGAAAAGGTCTGCTTGCCGGAGCCCGACACGACCTCCACTTCCTCAACGCGGCTGAATTCGCCGCCGTGATTTTCAACTTCGGCTGAAATCTGGTGCTTGTCACCTTTGACGGTAATCGTCGCCCGATTCCAGGAGATCTGCGATTGATCGAGCTGTTTGTGGCCGAGCAGATAGACGGTGTGCGGCAATTCGAGCGCCAGTTTCAAGCCCGTCGGCGACGTGGGGCCGGTGATCGTGGCGTAGATGCAAAACCAGTTCGGGTATGTTTCGGTAGTTGCCTTATAGAAGACGTAGTAGGTTTGCTTGGGCGCGATGCGGAAACTCGTCGAGGAGAGCTGGACGTGCAGCCCTGGATCGAGCTTGCGGAATGTCGCCTTGCCCGTGGAATCTACCGAAAAACTGTGCGGTTCTACGACTACGGTCAGTGGAATGTCCGCATCGTTATAGAGCTGAAAGCGGCCATCCGCCCGGTCGGGATATTCTACGATCACCGGCGATATCGTTTGGGCTGAAACAAACGGTGCAAGAAACAGTAGGCAAATGAAAGCCAAAAGTAGACGTTTCACGGTTTCCCCTCAGTGTTGTTTTCTTCCCTTTGTTCTGTTGCCGAAGTCTTTCCGGCGCGGGGCTAGGTTGCCTGCGCTTGAATATGCAAAACGCCGGTGTAGGTTGCGGCCGGCAGACCGAGTCCGGTGGTGTCAATTCTCAGGTTGAGCGTATCGGTCCTGGTGGCTGGGTTATTAAAAACAATAAAAATGAACTGGCTGAAAAGGCTGATGCTGCTCCCGGCGCCAAACGGATTCGTGCCCGTGAATGCGGTAAAGGCCCCTCCGTTGAAACTGGCGGACACGCTGGCCGACGGGATGTTGTCGCCCGCGCCATCCGTGAGCGCAGCGGCCGGGGCGGTGAAGTACGCGTATTCCGTGACGGTGCCGAACAGAATCGGCAGCGACCATGTGGTCGTGATGCTGACGGCCGCGCTTCCGTTTGCGACGCCGTTTCGCACCAGATTGAAATTCACGAGTCCGGGCGCGGCCGTAATGGAGATCGCGCTGTTCAACGTCGCATTGATATTCACGGCGGCCGGGTTGGATTTCAGCTGAGCGGCCGCCTTGGATGGAGCTAAAGCACCGAGAATCGCCAGCGAGGCCAGTGCGAATCCCCTGCATCCGAGGAGTTTCCCCGTATAGGCGCGAATTCTGTACGGAAAGGTCAATCTTCTATCCCTTTTATTCCGCAGCGTCCCGCCCCGCAGAGCGCAGCTTCACCACGCGCACGGAACTCTTGACCCGAAAAATCAAGCGCGGCGGCGGGCACACTCCGATCCGCACGCCGCCGCGCCCGGCCTCCCACAGCCGAACGGGCCGAACGACTGCGACCCGGCTCTGTTGAACCGGGCCGATTAAATGGCTTGGGCCTGGATGTTGAGTACGCCGGTGTACGTTGCGGCAGGCAACGCCAAGGCGGCAGTATTGATAGTCAGCGCGATCGTATCGGGTCCGTGGCTGGAATTAAAGGTCCCCGCGGCGCCGATCGTCTGCGAAAAAACCGTTAAGCCGAAGTTGCTAAAGGCAGTCGTACCGGTAAACGGCTGGGCAGTTCCGCTGTTGACGGCTCCCGTCACATTCGCCGCCGGAATGTTGTCGCCCGACCCGTCGGTAAGCGCATTGGTGCTACTGAAATAGGCGTAGAGTTTGACGCTGGTTCGGGTTCTGGCTAGCGCCCACGTCGTAGTGATACTGACGGGCGCGCTGCCGTTGGCCGTGCCATTGGGCACGAGCGTAAAATTTACAGTTGCGGGACTCGCGGTGACAGTCAGGGATTCGGCTAGGGGAGCATTGAGATTCACCGTCGCATTATTGGAGTTGATCTGCGCATAGGAGGCCTGGCTCATCGCGAGCGCAAGTCCAAAGGCGCCCAGGGCCAACCATGCTTTTTTTTGAAGTGCTTTCATGTAGGTTCACCTTTAAAGGAGAGGGAAAATCTGCCCCTCAGGATTTCGAACGCAAGCACCACTTCTGCGTAGGCACTTGAGCTCGCAGGAACAGTTTTAAGCGGAGACTTTAGTAATTCGAGTGGTACGTCCGTACCATTTCGGGCGAAACAGCTATTGCCGCGCCCACCTCGTGCAACCTTCTAGACGTTCGCCTTGGCGCACGACATCAGATGTATATGTACTATAGCGATAATGATTCGGCCAGCATCGATGAAACGGGGCGCTCATTGCTGGGAACCGAGGCCTAGAGCCAGACATCGCGGGCCCCGCCGGGCACGAATCCTTCTTCCCCTTCCGGAGCCGTGGGGCAAGAGACACGGGTTCAGCATCCGAGTCGCAGGCAATCGGCCAAAAACGAAATCACTGGAACCTGGGGAATCGCTTGTACAATGGGGCCGGTTACCGGACGGAATCCTGAAGGCGCTAATTGCACTATGCGGAAGGCTTTTCTTATTGTTGTGTTCCTGCTCCTTGTCGCAGCGGCCGCGCGGCCTGAGACGTGGAAGCCCCTCGGCCCCCCGGGGGGCGACGTTCGGGTCCTCGCCGCCGACCCATCGCAGCGGAAGCGCGTCTTCCTTGGCACGGCAGACGGCCACATTTTCGGCTCTGAGGATTCCGGAGCGCATTGGAGGCTCCTCGGTCGCGCCAGCACGCGGCTCGATGCCGTCATCACGGCCATCGTCGTGGATCCACGGGATGGCAATGTCTTGTTTGCCTCCTCCTGGACGCGGGAGGTTGCGGTCGGAGGAGGGGTGTTTCGGAGCGGCGATGGTGGACGCACCTGGAGCGAGGCGGGTTTGGGCGGTCAGGCGGTGCGCGCCCTGGTCGTGACGCCATCGGACCCGGACACCCTAGTGGCTGGAACCCTGGACGGCATCTACCGTTCGCGCGACGCCTCCAAATCGTGGGAGCGCATTTCCCCCGAACGCCACGAGGAACTGCGCAACTTGGATTCTCTCGCCATCGATCCGAGCGATCCCCAAGTGATCTATGCCGGAACTTTCCATCTTCCGTGGAAGACGACCGACGCCGGCCGCACCTGGTACCCTATTCATCAGGGCATGATTGACGATTCAGACGTCATGAGCCTGCTCATCGACGGGTCAGACGCGCGGCGCGTATATGCGAGCGCCTGCTCGGGCATCTACCGCAGTGACGACAGCGCCGCGCAGTGGAGGAAGATCCAGGGAATTCCCTATACGGCCCGGCGCACCTATGCGATTACGCAGGATCCGAAGCACCCAACCCACGTGTACGCGGCAACCTCTGAAGGTCTGTGGAAGACAGACGACGGAGGAATGACGTGGCGCCGCACGACCCCTGCCTCCTGGGTGGTCAATGCCGTCGTGGTTGCCGAAGGAGATCCGGGGCGGGTGCTGATCGGAACCGAGGAGCTGGGAGTTCTGGCGAGCGACGATCAGGGAGAGCATTTTCAGGAGGCCAATGTAGGCTTCGATCACCGTCAGATTCTCGCGCTGGGTCTTGACGCGAAGCGGCCTGGACGCGTCGTCGCCGTACTCGCTCACGCCCCGGAACCCATCCTGGCCACCGACGATGAAGGGAAGTCGTGGTCGCCCCTTGGACCTGGTTTACGCGCTGAATTTGCGCTGCGAGTGTACGCCGCCCCGGACGGCGCGTGGTGGGCGTCGCTCGGTCGCGGGGGACTCTTGCGATATGACTCCGAGAAAAAAGCGTGGGTGACGGCTGGAAAGGTGATTGGGGAGGCGACGACCAAAACGAAAGCCTCATTTTCGCGAGGCCGCCATGCACTGGCAAGGGATCCTGGGCGGGGGCCGAAGCCGCTTCAGGACGTCGTAACAGACATGGCTTTCAGCGCAAAGGAGTGGTACGCGGCGACGAGCAGCGGTCTGCTCGCCTCAAGCGACCAGGGAGCGACCTGGACCCTGAAACCGGTTGGCCCACTGACGTCGCTGCCCGTGGAATCCGTCAGTGTTGCTTCGGATGGCCAGCGGATTCGGATCGTGTCGCTGCGAGGGCTTGTGTTTTCGGAGGATGGCGGCAATACCTGGAGCTGGCATGACCTGCCGCTGAAGTCGGGCGGTGCCGTTGCCCTGGATGCCGACCCCGCCGACGACCAGACACTCATCGCAACCGCCCACAACGGCCTCTACATTTCGCGCGACGGGGGCAGCACATGGGAGCAAGCCGGGTCGGGCCTGCCCTCTACTCCCGTTCAAGACTTTGCCGTCACGGGCGGCGTCTTCGTCGCCTCCATGCGCACGGGCGGGCTCTACGTTTCCTCCGATTCGGGGCGGACCTGGTCCCGCGTTCCCGGAACTCTTGCCGACGGCCTTTTCGCGGCAGTGACCCCGGCGGGTGGTCCGGGAGTGATCTTCGCGGCTTCCGCGACCGAGGGGCTGTACACGGTGGATTGGACCGGGCCTGGGGCGGGCGGCACAGGCCTACTGGGACGCTCACGAGAGCAAACCTCCCGTAAAGAGGGAAATCCGGGCAATTGACAGGTCCCGCCGGGGCGCGGTCGGGGCACCTCATTGCCGGCACCGTTCCATTCTGAAACTCGTCGGCTTCCCATTTTTGCTTCGTGTTCTTGCCAAAGGAATTATTCAGATCGGGGCCGGAATGGCCTTGCATTAGTTCCCGATTCGGCAATAGAATCATCCGCAAATTTAGAATTTTGTCACGATAAGTGACTCAGATGGGCCGAGTTATAGTTTCTCCTGATTTGGCACGTGCGTTGCTCCTGTTTTGAGAAGAGGTCCATCTATGGAAACAGAAGAGAGGGTTGAAACTCTGATTCCTCGAAGCGCAACGCTCAATCTCTTGATTGTTGACGATGAAGTCTCGACTCGAGATGTGTGCCGCGATGTGGCTTCGGAAGCAGGCCTGCAAGTTTACGTGGCAGCGACCACCGAGGAGGCCCAGGAAATCCTGGATCAGTATCCCATCGACATCGTCGTCACGGATTTGCAGGTGCCGCAAGTGGGCGGCCTCGAGCTGCTGAAGCGAATCCGCGCGGGCAATCCTGAAATCGTCGTCATGGTTCTGACGCAATATGGAACGATCGCGACGGCGATCGAAGCGACGCGGCTCGGCGCAACCGATTACGTGACGAAGCCCTTCCACGTAGATGAGCTGCGCGCGAAGATCGATCGCGTGGTTCATTCCATAGAAATGGACCAGGAGAATCGCCTCCTGCGGGAAGAATTGCGCAGCCGCCCCGGTTTCGGCGGTCTCGTCGGAATTTCTCCGCGAATGCAGCGCGTCTACAAGCTGATCCAGAAAGTGGCGCAGCACAACTACCCCGTTCTGATTCTCGGGGAAAGCGGCACGGGCAAGGAACTCGTCGCACGCTCGATCCATTTTTCCGGGCCGCGCAAGAACAAGGCGTTTGCCCCGGTGGACTGCTCCTCGCTCGTTCCGACGCTGATCGAATCCGAGTTGTTTGGCTACGTGAAAGGCGCGTTCACCGGCGCGCAGCACACCAAGCAGGGCCTGTTCGAGTCCGCGGGCGAAGGGACGCTGTTCCTAGACGAAATCGGCGACCTGCCCATCGATTTGCAGGCAAAGCTGCTCCGCGCCCTCCAGGAACGCGAGGTCAAACCCGTCGGATCGAACGAGCGCATCGGCGTCCGGGCGCGCGTGATTGCCGCGACCAATCGCGATCTCGAAGCAGCCATTCGGACGGGGGGATTCCGCCAGGACTTGTATTTCCGTCTGAACGTGGTGCAGATCAAGCTGCCGCCGTTACGGGAGCGCAAGGCGGACATCCCGCTGCTCGTCAACGCGTTTCTCGAGAAGTTTTCCGATTCGGCGCGCCCCATCCACACCATTTCGGAAGATGCCATGCGCCGCATCATGGCCTACGATTGGCCCGGAAATATACGGGAACTCGAAAACGCCATTGAACGGGCCGTGGCACTCGGCTCGGGGCCGATTCTGCACGTCGGGGATTTGCCCTCGAACCTGCAGTACACCTCGTCGTCTGAAAAGCTTGCCGGGCCGGACGAACTCGTGCCTTTGGAAATCCTCGAGCGGCGAGCCATCTTCCGCGCACTGCAGGAGACGGCGGGCGACAAGCTGGCTGCCGCCCGCCTTCTTGGCATCGGAAAAACTACTCTCTACCGGAAACTCAAGCAATACGAATCGGGGCATACGCAGGCGTGAAGCGTTTTCTGCGCTCGTACGCATCCGCATTACCGTACGATTCCCTTGTCTTTGCCGGTGTTTTCTGGGCTGCATCGTGCACCGCCAACGCGCGTAGGGCGCGAAAAAATATTTCCTATCCGGGAATCTTGTGCTCACCGAGTATCGGGATGGGAAATGGACGCTGTTTGCGGCTCCACGCTCGACGTACATCTCACTGATTCTGCGCATTTTGTCTTGCCGCGCCTCATTGGCCACCGTAGTGCAAAGGAACCGGGCATACAAGGGGGGACACCATGGTTCGTCAAAAATTGTATTTGCATTATCGCTTGCTTCGCGAAGCGGTCACGGCCGTGGTCACCATCGGAACGGCCCTGCTATTCAGTTATCTGATTTTGCGGGTTCGGCTGTAGGAGATGGAATGCCTGCGTCTGGCTGGATGAGAAGGTGGCGTGGCGCTCACGCCGCGGAGGATCAGGGAAACCTGGCGGTTCGTGCCGCAGCGAGAGGGGAACCGCTCGATCAGTTGCTTCAGCTGAGTGCTCGCGCCTTGCTCTCCGCAGTTGGCGCGGATCGCGCCGGGCTGTGGCTTTCGAGTCCCCGGCGGGGCGAATCCGGCCCAGGCTGCGTCGTAGAAGCCATACCGGGCCCCATTCCCGAGCAGTGGAATCGCCTCGATGTTTCGACTCCCTTCCTGCGCACAGCGCTCGAAAGCGCGAACCCGTTGCGAGTCGAATTTGGTCCCAGCCAAATGGCTCCTCACCTTGGCCCGCTAATTGGGATGCACAGCGCGATTTGGATCCCGCTCCGTGCGGGCGGCCGCACGCTTGGCCTGGCTATGGTGGCTCATGCGCGGCCGGCGGGACAGGTTCACTTGGACCTTTTGCAGGCCCGTGCAGACGAAATTGCTCTCGCCGTCCAGCACTACCACGACTCCCGCCGCAGCGAAATGGCCTCGGAGGAACTGGGTGCCCATTTGCGCCTTTCCCGAGCGATCCTATGTGGCGTTTCGGCGGACTCGATTCTTCCGCAGATAACCCAATCCATCCGACAATATCTGCCGGTGGGATTCGTGGCTTTGGGCCGGGGAACCGCGCCGTCCCTGGCCAGCGAAGGCTGGAGCGGAGGGACGGAATGGCTTCCCTTTCTCCGACAGGAGTGTGTGCTGCAGCTATGGCGCAAAGCTTTCGAAGAAGGCCGGGAATCGGAAATACGCGGTGAAACGCTCCCGATTCTTCCGAGGACCCCAACGGAAGTCCCTCGACCGGCTCTCGACCGCGTCGTGGCGATCCCAATCGAGGTCAGGGGCCGACCCTGCGGCGTTTTGATGGCCGGGCTTTTGCATTCGGAAGATTCCAGAGACGATTTTGTCAGGCTCGAATCCTACGCGTTGCTGGCGGCCTCGGTTTTAGACCGGGAGGCTGCCCGGGAGGATCGGACAGCAGCGAATGAGACCCTACGGCAAATCACCGAGGATAGCCGCGAATGCCTGGTGGTCCTCGACGAAAAGGGCAGCATACGCCAAGCGAGTCGAGCAGCGGCCGCGCTTCTGTATCCACCTTGGGGCCGGCCGGATGAGATCACTCTCGAGGATCTTTTTTCCCCTGTGGCGCGCGACGCAGTTACGGAGTGGCGCGGCCGGCTTCGCTCGCCGGCCGTCCCGCCCGTGCGCCAGTCGGAGACTCCCGTCGCCGCGCTCGAGGCGGCCCTTGATCGCGGCGGCATCGTCCGCATGCACCTGCGAGGCGAAATCAAGGGAACGGGCGGTGATGGACAAAGGTGGCTCATTCATTTCGAGGATCAAGGGGTGTTGCAATCGCTGCGCGAGGCAGGAGAGCGGCTCGAGGCGGAGATGACCAGTCTCCTTGACTCCATCGAATCCGGGGTGCTGCTGCTCGGCGCCGACGGCGCGATTCGCATGGCGAGTGACCGCCTGGGGGCTATCTTTGGAATCGAATCGCGCCGTTTGCTGGAATTCCGCAACATCGACGCGCTGATCGACAGCCTGGCGCACCAATTCAGCCGGCCCGCCGAAACTGCGGCGCGATGGCGCGAGCAATTACGCGGGGGCGACGAAGCGAGCTGGGACGAATTCGAACTGGTCCGTCCAGCGCGAAAAATCGTCGAGCGGTTTGCCAGGCCGCTCCACAAGCCGGACGGAACGCGGCTGGGCTGGCTCGAAGTCTATCGCGACATTACCGGCCAGCGCCTCATTCAGTCCAAGCTCCTGCAGACGGAAAAAATGGCTGCTCTCGGCCAGCTTGTCTCCGGGATTGCCCACGAACTCAACAATCCGCTGACGAGTATCCAGGGCTATGCGCAACTTCTTGTTGGCCGGCGCTCCGCCTCGGACCGCGCGGGCGACGCAAAGCGCATCTCGCAGGAAGCCGAGCGCGCCGCGCGTATCGTGAAAAACTTGCTTCTCTTTTCAAGGGAGACGAAGCCCGAGCGCCGCGCCGTCAACTTGAACGAAGTCGTCGAGAGAACGCTTTCTCTCCGCTCCTACGAACTGAAGATCGAGAACATCGAAGTGGAACTGGCTCTGGATCCCGGCCTGCCACAAGCGCTGGCGGACGCGGCCCAGCTGCAGCAGGTAGTGCTGAACTTGATCGTCAACGCGGAACAGGCGATCGCCCTGGGGCGAGGAGAAGAATCGCGCCCGGGCCGGATTCTCATTCGCACGCGACGCCTGGCGGGAGACCGCATTGGAATGGAAGTGTCCGACGACGGCCCTGGAATATCGTCAGAGATCGTGTCCCGCATCTTTGATCCCTTTTTTACGACGAAGCCGCCGGGTGTGGGCACGGGCCTCGGGCTTTCCATTGTGTACGGGATTGTGCAGGAGCATGGCGGGGAGGTCAGCGTGGAAAGCCAGCAAGGCCGCGGCACTACCCTCTCCGTGGAACTGCCCGCTCTTTCCGTTTCCGGGTTTGATTTCGCCGCAGAGGTCACGGCGATCGAGCGGCGGTCCTCTGCGGTGGTTCCCCTCGCGGCGGCGAACCGTCCCGCCGCGCGCCAGCACATTCTGGTGGTGGAAGACGAACCAACCGTCGCGCAACTCATCGCCGACGTAATGGCCGAGGAAGGCCACCGCGTTGACACGCTGCTCGATAGCCGGGAAGCGATCGGGAGGCTCGAAGAAAAGAACTATTCCCTGTTGATCTGCGATTTGAAGATGCCCTATGTGGATGGGCCCGGCCTCTATCGCGCCCTTGTACGGCGCGGGAATCCGATGCAGCGCCGACTGCTATTTGTGACGGGCGACACCATGGCGCCGCGCACCTTGGAGTTTTTGAAATTGAGCGGCTTGCCCTACCTGGCCAAGCCGTTCCTGGTAGAGGAATTGAAAGAAGCCGTGCGCCAAGCACTGGCCACCGTCCGAGCGAACGAAGAAGCCGCCGCAGGACCGGAACGGTCGCGCGCGGCAGCGAGAGAGCGATGAAGAGGGACCGATGAATTTGACCAACCGGACCATTCACATTATCAGTGGCGATGCGGTGGTGACACAAGGATGCATCGGAGAGCTTGCCGCCTTCGGCGGTCGCTACCGGACGCCGGTAGCCAGCACTATCGAGCAGGCGCGCAGGGGATTCGACCGGAACATTCCCACCGTGGTGTTTTTGGACGAGTCCGCGATCGATCCGGCCTCCGGAAGTGAGACGTTGGAAGCTGTGGTCGCATTGCTGACCGAGCACGCGCCCGTCGTCGTCGCGGCGGCACCGGAAAAACAGGCAGGCTTAGCGTTCCTCATTACTTCGGGCGCGGTAGATTTCGTCGCGCGCACGAGCCATTTTCTTCCCATCGTCGCGGGAATGTTGGACCGCCGCGTGCGGATGGCCGAACGCGTTGTGGGAACGATTCAATTTCCCAGCGATGAACTGTCGAGCGACTTTGGCGAAATCCTGCGCCACGAGGTAAACAACCCGCTGACCGGAATTCTCGGAAACACGGAACTTCTGCTCGCACGGCGGGACCGGCTGCCGCCGGCGGCCGTCGAGCGCCTCGAAACGATCGCGGAGCTGGCGGTGAGGCTGCGCGAGACGGTCCGCCGCCTGTCGAACGCCTGGGATGAGCATCATGAGCACGCGAGGCCGGCGTAAGAAAACCGAGGAAACGAGACAAAGAAGCAAGAAGCAAAGAGGCGGCAAACAAAACGCCAAGTCCAGCGGGAGCGCTGCGAAGTTGGCTGTGTTCTCCCGCCTCTGTGCCTTCTGCCCGATTCTCTAGCAAGCTGCGGAAAAAAAGTCCCATCGTCGGTCATTCCGAGGTCGCCGGGGCGACCGAGGAATGACCGCGTTTTGGTGTTTTTCCGCAGCCTGCTAGGTCCTGAACAGAACGTCCTCCCGCTGGAACAGCTTTACGGCGATGGCGATGGCCACGCCCGCGTAGACGCAGGAGGATAGGAAAATCAGCGCGATATAGTTCCAATGATAGGTACCGGTAACGATTTCCTTGCTGACCAGGCTTGTGTTGAGCACGGGCACAAGCGCGAGCGCAGGGCTCAATTCCACGCCAGGCAACACGGCGGCCACCGCCGGCAGGACGACCACAATCATCAACGGCGAAATGTAGCTTTGGGCTTCCTTAAAGCTCTTCGCGAAAAGCGAAATGGCCAATAGAGCGGCGGAAAAGAACACGGCCAGCGGAAGCACGACGAAGAAAATGGAAATAACGGCCCTCCCCGTAATGGAGATTTGCAGGGCCGAATCTACGGCGCCGCGCGCGGCACCCAACAACATCTTCTTTCCTATACCAAAGGAAACCGCCATGGAGAGAATGGACAGGACCGCGGTCGCAATCGAGGCCGTAAGTACCATCAGAAATTTTCCAAGCACGAGATGCGTCCGGGAAACAGGGCTGCAAAGAATCGTTTCGATCGTGCCGCGCTCTTTTTCGCCGGCCGTCAAATCCATCGCCGGGTACATTGCCCCGACAAGGCACAACAGAATGATAAAATAGGGAACCAGGCCGCCCAGCACCGCTCCTCCCACTTTTTCCGGCGGAGCGACATTTTTTTCCTCGATGTCAAACGGGCGCACCAGGCTCTCCGGAAGCTGCCGGGCCGCAAGATGCTCGCGAACCGTGCGGTCGCGCAATTCGCGGAAGAATCGTTGCAGGCGGTCGGCGCCGAAGCCGGACTTCAGCTCGCCTTCATACATATAGATTTTTACGGTCGATGATTCGCCAGCGGCAAGTTTGGACTCAAAGCCTTCGGGGATCTCGACGGCAGCGCGAATCTGTTTGTTCGAAATTTCATTCGCGTAGTCAGGCTGCGCGGGCACGATCCGCAAATCCTTCATCCGCTCGAGTTCCGCTTTCACATGCGGGGAATCGTCGCCGCCGAGAACCATGACTTGGGGCACTTCCTTCATGGCCTCGCCGACCAGCCGAGCGGAGAGGACGCCGACCCCGATGGTGAGCAGAGGCATTACGAGCAGGGGAACAACGATCATGGAAATCACCGTCCGGCGGTCGCGCAGGGAGTCGACCAGTTCCTTGCGATAGACGATGCCGACGTTGCGAAGGCTCATGGCTCGACCACCTTGACGAAGACGTCTTCGAGATCGCGCATGGCGTACCGCTCGCGCAGTTCGGAAGGCGTTCCCTCGGCCAACAGCTTTCCGCCGTGGATGATTCCGATGTGGTCGCAGAGCTTTTCGACTTCGCCCATGACGTGCGTGGAGAAAATGACGGTTTTGCCGTTGTCGCGGCATTCGCGGATGAATCGGACGATCGTGCGGGCAGCCATCACATCGAGGCCCACCGTCGGCTCGTCGAAGATCATGACGGAAGGATCGTGCACCAGAGTTCGTGCGATGGAGACCTTTTGCTTCATTCCTGTGGAGAGCTTGTCGCAGCGCCGGTCGCGAAAATCGTTCATTTCGAGGCGCTCGAAAAGTTCATCGATGCGGCGTCGCAGAGCGAACTCGTCCAGGCCATGCAGGCGGCCGAAGTACTCGACCATCTCTTGCGCGGAAAGCCGTCCGTATAGGGCCGTGGCCGTGGAAAGAAATCCCACGCGCGAACGGACTTTCTGCGGTTCCTTCGCGACGTCGTATCCCGCCACCAGAGCGGTTCCCTCGGTGGGTGCGAGAATCGTGGCCAGGATGCGCAGCGTGGTCGTCTTCCCGGCACCGTTGGCTCCAAGAAGCCCGTAAATTTCACCCGGCCGGCAGGAAAAGCTCACCCGGTCAACGGCGCACACCGAGCCGCGCTTTTTGTCCCGGAACCGCTTCACCAGATGCTGGGCTTCGATCATTCCATCTCATCCCGCGGGCACGCGGCGCAGATTGTAGCTGAACGCGGGACGGATTTGCAGGAGACGCGAGTGCAAAATCGAAGGCGGCTGGGAGGACCTAGCCTTTATGGCAGCTGGGGCACTGTTTGGCGTCAAAATTCTCAGGCGTAACACGGAACATGTTGTTACACTGGATGCAAACACGATGCAGGACAGGCTGCCCCGGCGCCGGGGGTTCGTGTTTCGGGGCATGGGCTTGCGGTTGAGCTGGTTCAGCGGTCACAGACAAATTCTAGCACAGGGCAGCCATCCCCACACCCGCAAAGTGGGTGCCGGCGCCGCGGCATCCTGGCGAACCGGTTGCCGCATCTCAAATGGCTGCAGTCGGACTCCAAACCGCCGTCGGTCACTCGTTTGCCGCCTGGAACTTTGCTAGAATGCCGATTTTTGACGCCGCCACTTGAGGCTGGCAGAGCGAGGACGGGATGACATCGGCACTTGGCCGAAGACTGTGGATCCTTGTGGGCGCCGCCCTGGTGCTGACCGCCATCCTGGTATTCATCAGCGGGAGAGGTTCCACGGCGCGTGTCGCGGTCGTGGATGTGGTGCGCGAGAACTTGAGCTCGGTTGTCTCCACCAACGGAAAGGTTGAACCGGTGATGCCGCGTTCTTTTCGCGCGGGCTTCCCGACGTTTGTTGAACGCGTCTATGCGATCGAGGGCCAACAGGTGAAGCGGGGCCAAATGATCTTCGCTCTCGCGGATACGGAGACGCAAGCGGATCTCGCGCAGGCCCGCGCCGACGTGGCGACGCAGGAGGAGGCGCTCCGCGTGGCGAAGGCCGGAGGACACGCAAGCCAGGTGGCGAAGGCGGCCGCCGATTTACAGAAGGCGCAGGCGAGCCGCGATCAATTGCGCCGCGATAACGAATCCTTGACGAAACTCGCCGCGGAAAAGGCCGCGACGTCCGAGGAAGTGGAACAGAACCGGCTGCAACTCGCCCAGGCCGAAGCCGATGTGCAATCCCTCGAAAAAGTGAAGCAGACGCTGACGCAACAGGCGCAGCTCGATCAAGAACGTCTGGGCCTTCTCGTGGAACACGCGCGTGCGACCGTTCGAGACCTCGAGGATAAGCTTGCCTCGGCGCATGGAAGCGCT
>Ga0335085_10003238_pt1 | contig 28614 bp, 33 predicted proteins | sample Lox_Sample_45_FD_206712 | JGI IMG/M metagenome (GOLD analysis project Ga0335085, IMG submission 206712) | Soil microbial communities from Loxahatchee National Wildlife Refuge, Florida, United States - Lox_Sample_4.5 | ecosystem: Environmental > Terrestrial > Soil > Wetlands | place: USA... | reverse complement strand
GACGGATCGCACGGCCGATTTCGCAACGCTGGCCTTGGAAGGCCCAAAGGCTGCTTTGGTCACGGAAGAACTTACGGGCATCGCCATTCTTGACCTTGCCGAACTCGAAACGCGTCTCGTCCAGGTCAGGTCGATCCCCTGCCGCCTCGGCAAACGCTCTCCTGGCGGGACAGCCAGCGCCGAATTCCTGGTTGATGTCGCGCACGCCGATTCGCTCTGGAAAATACTCGATCGAGCCGTGCGCAAGTACGGCGGCGCGCCGGTGGGCTATACGGCGTTGAGCGCTTTTCGCCTGGAACTTGGCGCGCCCTGGTTCACTTATGATTTCGGCGAAAAGCAAATTCCCCACGAAGCCGGGCTCCAGGACTCGCACATCAGCTACACGAAGGGCTGCTACACAGGGCAAGAAATCGTCGAACGCGTGCGCTCCCGAGGCAATGTCAATCGTGTGCGGGTCACCCTGAAGTATGATTCGCCGGAGCTTCCCACGCCCAGTACCCCCCTGGTCTCCGATGGAAAAGAAGTTGGCTACACCACGCGCTCTGCATTTTCTCCAACGCTCAATGCCCCCATCGGCATGGCCTATCTGCGCCGCGAAAAATCGACCCCGGGTTCCATCCTTGAGCTTCCCAACGGCGCTCGCGCCACGGTCATCACAACTCCAATTGCCTAGCCCGTTACCGCGGGCGTAGACTTCACCCTATGTTCGAGCGCTACACGGAACGAGCCCGCAGAACTATCTTTTTCGCCCGCTACGAGGCAAGCCGATACGGCAGCCCATACATCGAGACCGAGCACCTGGTGCTCGGCCTCTTAAGGGAAGACCCGCAAGTGGCGAAGCTACTTCCGCGCGAAATAACTATGCAAGAAATCCGCGGGGAAGTTGAGAAACGGATCACCATCCGCGAGTGGATTTCCACTTCCGTCGAAGTTCCGCTATCCGCGCAATGCAAGAAGGCACTGAATCTGGCCGCCGAGGAGGCTAATCGTCTGGCGCACAACCGCATTGGCGCGGAACATTTGCTACTGGGGCTTCTTCAGATCAGCGATGGACTCGCAGCGCAAATTCTGCGCGTGGAGCGCGCGGACCTCCAGCACCTACGTAAAAAAATCCATGCGAACCGTGCAAAGGAATCCGCGGCTCGCGGTGCGTTCAAACCTTATGTTGCTCCTCAGTTCGACGAAGCGATGGAAGCTTTCCTGGCGGCACTTCGGGATGGGAATCGGGACAACCTGGAAGAGGCCTTCGCGCCTGACTGTTGTTTCGTGGATGCTAGTGGGAAACTATGGCGGGGCCAGAAGGAAATCATGGCCAATTCCGAACTCCTGCTTGCACCTTTCGCCAAACGAGGCACAAAACACGTTTCCGTGACGAGGACCACCAGCAATGAAGCCGTGTGGGTGACTACCCTGATATGGGAAGATGTCCATTTACCGGCGTTCTCCCCATTGGATTTGTTTCGTATGTCAATTGTGCTTGTGAACGAAGATATGGTCCCGCTCGTCTATCTGATTCAGGTTACGCCCATAGGGCGCGAGGAAGCGGGTAAAGCGGCAGCTCCTTAAGCTCCCTGCGCCGACAACTCTAAATCGCGCAATTGCCTCACCAGGCGCCCGCGGTCTTCGGGATCCATGGCGATAAATTGCACGGCGATTCCGAAGTGCTCCTGATGGCGGCGCACCACGCCGCGGCCGCGGACCTGTCCCATGGGCATATCCAGCAGGACCTGCACCAGGCTGCGAAGAGCCACCTTTTTCTTGGTCCGCAAAAAGATTCCGCCGAGCGCGAGGCTCTCGACATAGGAAACGTCGCGCTGCATCCCGGACCGCCAGGCCGCGAGGATGGTTTTCGGCGGCTTCAGGCGTGGGAATTGCCGATTTTCAACGACACCCATACGAATTTCCTTAAGTGCGGAGAATTACCTGGGGGCTGGGGGCTTGCCTCTGGGGCGAAAGACTACAACCAGAACCAAACAACGTCCAGCAAAACTTCAGTCAAATTCGCGTTTCGGCGAGGCCTGTTCGGCGCCCACGCGGCCAATGGCAATGTCGGCCTTGAAGTAATTTTCGCCTTTGATGGGGATGCCCGCCATGCGCCGCAGCATGGCGATTTGCCCGACATGGTTGAGGGTATCCGCCACCGGTCCCTGAAAAAGCTTCTCGGGGGAGGTGTGCAGCGCCTCGCTGCCGGCAAGAAAATCATCAAACCGCTTCACGGCCGCAAAGAAGCGCTCCACCTCCTGCTCCCAGGGCAGCGGCTGTGAGTCCTTCCAGGCCGGATTGCCGCTGGCCATGGAAAGCGCCCAATCCTGCAGGTCGCCCATGTGCGCGAGGATCTGCTCCGGAGCCCGCGTCTTCTCGGGTGGCTGAAACTTGGCAAAAGAGGCAGGAACGTCGCGCAGCACCTTGCCGGCTCGATAGGCAATCGTCGCCAGGCAATGCCGCAGCAAATCCCTCGCGCTAACTGTTTCTGGAATGGGCGAAGCCATCGGAACCTCCTGGAAAGGAGCCGGCCGTCAGATTCAGGTATCCAGCAGATCAGGCGAGATTCAGCGCCCGCTTGAACGAACCCTTTTCGCCCTCGATCTTTTTCTGGAGTTGCAGAATCGCGTACAGCACCGCTTCCGGCCGCGGTGGGCAGCCCGGCACGTAAACATCGACGGGAATGACCTGATTGCACCCCTGCACAACCGCGTAGTTGTTAAACACGCCGCCCGAGGTGGCGCACGCGCCCATCGAAATCACCCATTTGGGCTCGGGCATTTGGTCGTAGAGCTGCCGGATCACCGGGGCCATTTTCTGCGAAAGGCGCCCAGCCACAATCATTAAGTCGGCCTGCCGTGGCGAAGGACGGAAGACTTCCGCGCCAAATCGCGCCACGTCAAACCGCGAAGCCGCCATGGACATCATTTCAATCGCGCAGCAGGCCAAGCCGAACCCAAGCGGCCAGATCGAACTCTTGCGCGCCCAGTTCACGGCCTTGTCGAGTTGCGTGAAGATGATTCCCTCATCCTGCAGCAGCTTCCCAAAGTCATCCGGCTTTGTCAGGGTAACGTGCTTCCCTAAACTCGTTTCCATGGTCCCCTCGCTTCCCTACCATTTTTGCACACCGGCCCACCCGGCACAATCCACTCAAGTAGCGCGGGCTTTAGCCCGTGTTCTTCTCTGCGTCCTTGCCGGCCACCCAAACAAGATCCCGCGACATGAGTCATTTTCCCGTAAGCATTACCGCCGTTTTCGAACTTCTCCCCCCAAAGTAACTTGACACCCCTGACACTCCTCCGATTACGATAAGTTGAGCGAACAGCTCACAAGCAAATACCTTCTCGGAGATTTCGGTGCCATGGCAACAGATGACACAAAACGCGCTGCTCAGGAATTCCTCGCCGTACGAATGTCGGAGGAAACAGAACAACAGGAATCAGAATTAAACCGCGAGGCGGCCTTGCGCCTGGCTCCCAAGGTCTGGAAGCAGGTTGCGGAAACCTTTGTATCTCAATGCAAGGCGTGGAACGAGATCCTCCATGAAGAAGCCTTGACCTGCAAGGAAACCATTCTTGGCGACCTGCGCATTCGCTGCGCCGGAAAGCCGCACCACATCAGCGTTCACTACGATTCCCGCAAGCTGCAGGTCACCATCAAGAACACCGCTCGCCCGGAAAACGAAGGGGATTCCGTTTTCTTCATTCAAGGTTGGGCCTCCGGCACGGAAGCGCATCTATTCCGCAATAATCAGATGGCCAATCTGGAAGTTGTCGTCCTTGGCGAACTCCGTGTGCTGGCCGGAATCGGTCGCACCGCCGCCCAGTAACCCAGTAGCAAAGGCTTCAGCTTGTTCTGACGAAGCAGGGTCCTGTGCTCTCATCTGTCATTCCGACCGAAGGCCTGCGCCGTTTGCGGGCCGGAGCGGAAGGATCGGGGCACGACCTCAATTTCGTTTTTCAATCGACCCGCAGAACCACTTTTCCAAACTGCTTCGCTTTTTCCAGATAGTTGTGCGCGGCCATGCAGTCGCTCAGATCAAACACCTTGTCTACCGTGGGCTTTAACCGCCCCAGCGCCACAAGTTTCAACACCATCCGCAGTTCGTCCTTGGTACCCATATAGGATCCCATGATCGAGAGTTGCCGCGTAAACAAAAACCGCAAATCCAACTTGGCGTCGTACCCGGTGGTCGCGCCGCAGGTCACTAGCCTCCCACTATTCGCCAGACTCTTTACGCTTTCTTCCCAAGTCGCCGTTCCCACGTGTTCCACCACGACGTCCACACCGCGACCATTCGTCAACCGCTTCACCTCTTTTGCAATCGGCATGACCCTGTGATGAATCACATCGTCGGCCCCAATCTCTTTGGCCTTGGCCAGCTTTTCATCCGTTCCCGCCGTGGCAATCACGCGCGCGCCAAAGAACTTCGCGATTTGAATTGCCGCGCTGCCTACGCCACTGCCAGCGGCCAGCACCAGCACGACTTCTCCTGGCTGAAGTTGCGCACGGCCCACCAGCATGTGCCACGCCGTTTGAAACACCAGCGGCACGGCCGCCGCGTGCACCCAATCCAGATTTTCGGGATAGGGCATGCAATTCACTTCCGGGCAGCGGACATATTCAGCGTTGCCGCCGTCGATCATGTAGCCCAGGTTGGTAAATCCTCGGCAACGGTTGTCGTTGCCCGAAACACAAGCCGGACACTTTCCGCAGCTAACTCCCGGCGCCAGCACCACCTTTTGTCCCACATGCACTGTGGTTACTCCGGGCCCAGTCTGCGCCACTTCCCCGGCGATGTCACTTCCCAGGATGTGTGGCAAAGGAAACGGCACTCCCGGGATGCCACGCCTCACCCAAAGATCCAGGTGATTCAGCGCACAGGCCCGCACGCGCACCAGCACTTCGTTGGCCCTAACCTGCGGCTCCGCCACTTCCGTGTAATGCAAAACTGACGGATCCCCATGTTGATGTATCACCGCCGCTTTCATACCCGCCTCCCGAAGACACCGTTAGTTTACAGCGTTTCTACACTATATCGCATTACGATATAACGCCGCGTCGCTCGTCGCGCAAATCCTATAGCGGCTACCTTCCAGTCTGCGGTAGCGCCTACGTCATTGCAGGCAAGCATGCTTGGCGCCAGGATGGCGGCGCTGCCCCTACGTTGACACGCCCGCCCTGCCGCCGTAGCCTAAAACAAGCCAAACACCATGGACCTCTTTGAAGAAATCGTTCGCATGAGGCGCGCGGGACAACGCGGAGCCCTCGCTACCATTGTGCACACCGATGGCTCGATTCCCAGCTACGAAAGCTCGCGCATGCTGGTCCGCGAAGACGGCACCTCGCTCGGCACCATCGGCGGAGGTTGCGTTGAAGCCGACGTCTGGGCCGCGGCACGCGAAGTGATGCATAAGGAATCCCCGCGCAAACTGGTCTTTCATCTCAACAATGAGGCCACTTACGACAACGGCCTCATCTGTGGCGGCACCGTGGAAATCTTCCTCGAGCCAATCCTCCCGCAACCCATCCTCTATCTCTTCGGCGGCGGCCACGTCTCCACCGCTGTCGCCAAGGCCGCGCAAGCCGTCGGATTTGGGGTCGGCGTCGTGGACGACCGAGAGGCCTTTGCCAACGTACAGCGCTTCCCGATGGCCCAGGAAATTTATACCAGCTATGAGGACGCGTTCCAGAAAATCCGGCCGGGCTCCTCTTCGTATCTGGTCATCGTCACGCGCGGCCACAAGGAAGACATGCGCGTGCTCGCCTGGGCGATGCGCACCTCGGCGCGCTATGTCGGCATGATTGGCAGCAAGCGCAAGGTTCTGAGTGTCTATAAAGCGCTCGAAAAAGAAGGCTACACGCAGGAAGAGTTCAAACGCGTGTTCGCTCCCATGGGCATTGATATTGGCGCCCTGTCGCCGGAAGAGATCGCCGTCAGCATCGTCGCTGAACTCGTCGCGGTGCGGCGCAATGTGGAATCCGCAGCTCACAAGAAACTAAAGCTCGTTGCCTCAGACGCGGTCGAAGCAAAATAGCTCACGAGGTGCCTCTTGCTCGCTGCCGTTATCCTCTCCGGCGGAGCCTCGAGCCGCATGGGCTCTCCGAAAGCCTTGCTTCCCTACCAGGGCCGCCCGTTCCTGGATCATCTGCTCGAGGCCACGCGCCACCCAAAGATTTCCGTGCGGCGCGTGGTTCTGGGTCCTCACGCCGAGCCCATCGCCAAATCCATCCATCTGAACGCCGACGAAATCGTGATTAATGCAGATTGGGCGCTGGGACAGCTCACTTCCATTCACGCTGCGCTGAAGAGCCTGCCTAAGGGACTCGATGGCATGCTCCTTTGTCTAGTGGATCATCCCTTGATCAGCGGCACACTCGTCGGCGATTTGATCGACGCCTTCTACACTTCCGGAGCGCCCATTGTCGTTCCCGTGCACATGGGCCGCCGCGGCCATCCAGTGATTTTTTCTTCGAGACTCTTCCCGGAGCTTCTGGCTGCCCCTCTCGATGTCGGCGCGCGAGCCGTCGTCTGGGCTCATCGCGCCGAGGTAAACGAATTCCCCACCAACGAAGAGGGCTGCATTCTGAATCTGAACGATCCTGAAGCCTTCGCGCGTCTCATGAGTCCGCGTGGCCCTGCAGACTCATGAGCGGTCTTCGTTGAGATTCGCGGACGCGGGCACACTTCGCGAATCGAACCTGTTCTTCGCAGACCCACTCAACTGTGTCAGGGGCGTGCCGGTTGTGCCGGTGGCGCAAGAACCAGAAGCGCCACACCCACAATCACCAGTGCCGGTATATCTCCCATGAGATGACCATGCTCACTCGCGTGCTGAAACGCCTGAACAGTCATGATTCCGGCATGCACCAGACTGGACCAGGCCGTGAACGCAATCAGGCTGCGATGCGCGGAGGGATTCCGCGAAGCAATCAGAAGAAAAATTCCCAGGGTCGCGTAGACCCCTAGAATCATCTGTTCGTATTCCGGCTGGTTGGGCTGCCACCGCCAGCCACTCGGCCACAAATACATCATCAACGGATAAACGCCTAATAGGAAGATGAGCCCTGTGAGCACGAGCACGATTTTGAGCACACTTTCGCGATTCATGTGAGCACCTCCTCATCGGAACTTGTTGTCGGAACGAGCAGGCCCTGAGACTGCTCTCTTATCACCAATGCTGTGAATTACAAAGCGGCATTTTCGGGCCGTTAATTGTCAGTGGACTACATCCTTGCGGCAACCGCTCGCGCCGCGTCTTCCGCCAGTTGCGCGGCGTGAAAGGATGCCGGGGGCAAGCCTCCGAGTCCAGTAGCAATCGCGGCCGCATCGATCGTATTGATTTCGGCCGCGCCGCGCCCGATCAACTCCTCGGTCAAAGCTGAACCGCTGGCGATGGCTGCCGTGCATCCACGGCACAAAAAACGTGCTTCCCTGACCACGCCGTTCTCGACAATGACTGCCAGCCGCAACACATCCCCGCAGACCGGGTTACTCACCTCGACGACCGCGGTGGCCCCGTCCAGGTCCCCCGCATTCCGCGGCCGTTGAAAATGATCCATGACTCTTTCGCTAAACATCCAAATCCACCTGATATCGCTGCCATGGTGGCGGCAAGCCTTCTGACTACCCCATACTCGCCTGCAAGATGCAGGCGCTACCGTTCTTCGCTGTTGGCCGTGGACTGCCGGCTATCGACTTCCTATTTCTTTGTCGGCAGATATTTCTTGTCCATCGAAGCGATCACGACATAATTCGGGTCGACCATCTCTGTAAGATGCAATTTCCCAACCTTGGAAAACAGCTCGTAAGCATCCAGTTCGGACAAGTCATAATCCCGGTGGATCCACTGCACGAGTTCCGTCACCGCGATCCGGACCGCATCGTCCACCGGCCGGTAAATGCCGGTCGTCATGATCTCGCGGTCGTTCTCAAACCGCGGCCAGTCCGTGCTCTTCCCTTTTACCAACTCGAAGCGGAACTTTGCTCGCATCGGCACTTCCACGGCGCTGCCCGCCACCTCACCGTCTCCCATCGCGGCATGGCCATCGCCGAAATAAAACAGCGCGCCTTTCACGTTCACCGGCAAGTACAGCGTGTTACCGGGCGACACCTCAGGCGCATCCATGTTCCCGCCAAACTCCGCGGGCACAATCGAACTCCGCGCTTCTCCATGCGCCGGGGCGACACCGATGCATCCCAGGAACGGCTTCAGCGGAAACTGCACCTTAAAATCAGAATCCGTGGCCTGAAAGGTAATCAGTTTTTTCTCGGCATCGATCGGGTAGTACCATGCACGCTCCGGCAAGGGCGCTTTTTCGAGCATCGGCGTGTAATGGGCGGAATTTGCTGCGCCAAATCCCGGCGAGAAGGTGCCTACGCCCTGCTTGCTGTCCACCTGCAAATCCAGGATTTGCACCACGAGCGTGTCGCCCGGCTCCGCGCCATCAATGAAGAACGGCCCTGTCAACGGGTTGTCAATCTTGATCAACGAAAACGGATCACCCGGCTTCTGCAGCGCATTGCCAAAGCAATCCAGCGAGTTCGCCTCCAGCACACCGCCCGGCTTCACGTGCGCAACGGGCTCTGCAGGACCAAACGTCGCCTTCACGTTGTCCATCGTTCCTCTGAACCTGACCACCTCGTCGCTACCGCTCTGCGCCCAAGCCGGCAGTGCAATCAAAATAAGTGCTGCCAGAACTGCAACTCGCATACGGTCCTCCAATGCTCGGAATAGTGAAATGGCATTATACTCAGCGGGCTCCAAAACCGTGCAGGAAGCCCATGCATCAAGTGGAGTAGAAGTTCTGCAAATCCATGACGACACCGCGACCACCTATCTCCGGGTGCACATCACGCAAAGCCCGGATGGGCAGTAGTCAGAGCCTGTCATTCGCCTGACTCATACCTGGCGAAAGCGCGACGGGGTGTGCCGGATCGTCCGCGAAATGTCCTGCGTTTTGAAGCCTGACGGGTTGTGTTGATTTATGATTATTAGTGGGGTCAATCGCTCATGATCCAAGTGGTGGCAGCCGTGATCGAACGCTCCGACCGGCGTCTGCTGATCGGCCAGCGCCGCAAGACCGATACCTCTGCCCTCAAATGGGAATTCCCCGGCGGCAAAGTCCGGGTCGGCGAAACATTCGAAAAGGCCCTGGCCCGTGAACTCCATGAAGAACTCGGCGTCACCCTCACAAAATCCGCCGTAATTGCCAGTATTCGCCACCAATACGCCAACGCGTCGGACGAACTCGAAATCCATTTCTTCGCCGCGCAGTTTGCGGAGCCCGATGTGTCTCCCCGCGCATTCGAGCAAGTCGCCTGGGTCCTGCCGCGCGAACTCTCCCAATACGACTTCCTTGCCGCCAACCGCCAACTGATCGCCCATCTCGCCACCGGCAAGATCAAACCGAACGCAATCCTCGAACAGCCTGCTGGTCATTAACCGTTTGGGCCGCTTGCGCCTTAAATTGCATCCGCATCAACTACTCTATGAGAATCTGCCATCAACGATGCATCGCTCACCATTTGTAATTCCTATCCTGCTCGGTATCGGGGTCTACTTCCTGTCGGCGCTCTGGATCATCTTCCTGGCGTTTCGCAAGAACTTGTTGTTTGGTCTCGCGTGTTTTTTCTTCCCGATCGCCCAACTCTTGTATGTGGCCCTGAATTGGAAAGAGGGCCGCTGGCCGTTCTTCCTTCAAGTTGCCTCATACTTGTTGATTGTAGGAACGATCCTGCTGGTGATGCATAGCATGCCCCATCCGGAACCGGCCCGCGGGGTATTCTAAACGCCCTCTGCGATCGGCTGGCGACTTTCCTGAGGGCTCGAACTGACTTAACTGGCGATCGACCTAAATCATCAAGGTCGGTTGGAAGGCCCGAAATACCGGTAATGCCCCGTAATTTTCCACTGGAAGAGCACGTCTTCCATCTGTGGCCCCTGCCCGATGTTATGCACCACCATGTATCGGCCGTCGGGAAGCGCTTTACGGTCCACCACGATGCCAATATGCGGCACGCCGCCGCCCAGATCCCAAGTCACCAAGTCTCCTGGCCCGTAATCCTCCGCGCGCGTCGAAACCGGCAGCACAATTCCTCTCCGGCCGAAAAACACCATGAGATTCGGGACACGCCGGTGGTCAATGTTCGTGTCCGGAGAGAATTCCATCCAGCGCACATGATTCGGGTACGCGCTGAAATGCGCGGCAATGTCTTCGTGCACTTCTTTCTGTAAATCGATGCCGAGAGCGCGATACGAGCGAATGACTTCGTCGGTGCAGACACCCGTATCTGCCGGAACATCTCCTCCGGGATACGGAATGCGCACATACTTTGGATCGTAACGAACGGTGTGGTGAGTCCGCTCGATCGCCGCCGCCGACAGCTTCTCCAGAAACTCTTTTTGTGACGTCGCAACAACTGCATCGGCGTGCTGAAAAGCGCCCGCTTGCCCTAATCCCGCCGCGCAGCCCGCAGACAGCGCCAGTCCAAGTATGAGGCGTGTTCGAGGCACGCGGGCACCTCTTACGAAATGATCGGGTTTGGCTTATTCGGGTTGATGCCCAAATCCTTGATCGCGTTCTGGACCGTGGCCTCGCCCACCATGCCATCCTGCGCCAGTTCATGGAGCGTGGCCAGCACGATGAAGCGCGAATCCACTTCAAAGAATTCGCGCAGCGAGCTCCGCCCTTCACTTCGCCCGAATCCGTCCGTGCCGAGCGACGCCAGCCTGCGCGGCATCCACTTGGCCACCATGTTGGGCAGCGTCTTCAGATAGTCGGTCGCCGCCACCAGCACGCCGGCCGAGCCATCCAGGCACTGTGTGACGTACGGGACCCGCGGCGTTTCATCCGGATGTAGGCGATTCCAGCGTTCGGTTTCAATGCCATCCATGTACAGGCACTTGTAGCTGGTCACGCTCCACACGTCGGCGGCCACGCCGTAATTCTTTTCGAGAATGTCCTGCGCCTGCAGCACTTCGTTCAAAATGGCCCCACTGCCGAGGAGTTGCGCTCGAAGCTTCGACTTCTTGTTGGTCGCGGGCCGGAATTTGTACATGCCCCTCAGGATGCCGTCCTTCGCACCTTCGGGCATGTGCGGCATCACGTAAGGCTCGTTCATCACCGTGATGTAGTAGAAGATGCTTTCGCCGTTGACGTACATGCGCCGGATACCGTCCTCGATGATCACGGCGATCTCATAAGCATACGCCGGGTCGTAGGCCATCAGGTTCGGCACGGGCAGCGCCAGCACGTGGCTGTTCCCGTCCTGGTGCTGCAAGCCTTCGCCGGAAAGCGTCGTGCGTCCCGATGTCCCACCGAGCAGGAATCCCCGGGTCCGCATATCCGCCGCGGCCCAGATAAAGTCCGCGATGCGCTGCAGCCCAAACATCGAGTAGTAGATAAAGAGCGGAATCGTGTTGATTCCGTGCGATGCGTACGCCGAACCCGCCGCGATGAAAGACGCCACCGAGCCGGCTTCCGTAATTCCCTCTTCCAGGATCTGCCCGTCTTTCGCTTCTTTGTAGTAAAGCAGCGTGTTGACGTCCACCGGCTCGTACTTCTGTCCCACGCTGGAATAAATACCCACCGTGCGGAACAACGATTCCATACCGAATGTGCGCGCTTCATCCGGCACGATCGGCACCACCAGCTTTCCGATCTCCGGGTCCTTCAGCATCTTTCGCAGCATGGCCACGAACGCCATCGTGGTGGAAACTTCGCGCCCTTCGCTGCCCTCGTGGAATTCCTTGAATAACTCGTCGTGCCCTCCGGACAGCGCCACCGACCGCGCCTTGCGCTGCGGCACGTATCCTCCCAAAGCCTCGCGCCGCCCCCGCAAATAGCGGGCCTCTTCGCTGTCTTGCGCCGGGCGATAGAACGGAATCTTGGCAATCTCTTCGTCGCCCATGGGAATGCCAAACCGCGAACGGAACTCGCGCAGTTCTTCCTCGTTCAATTTTTTCTGCTGGTGTGTGACGTTTTTGCCTTCGCCGGCCTCGCCCAGGCCGTAGCCCTTGATCGTGCGCGCCAAAATCACCGTTGGCCCGCCCTTGTGCTCCACTGCGGTCTTATACGCTGCATACACCTTGCGTGGATCGTGCCCGCCCAGCCGCAAGCGCCGCAATGCCTCGTCCGGCAAAGGTTCCACCAGCTTTAGCAGCCGCGGATCGCTGCCAAAGAAGAACTGCCGCACATAGGCGCCACTTGAGACCACCAGTTTCTGATACTCGCCGTCCACCATCTCGCCCATGCGTTTGACGAGCAGGCCTTCGGTGTCGCGCTCCAGAATCGGGTCCCACTCGCTGCCCCAAAGAACCTTAATGACGTTCCAACCAGCGCCGCGGAACGCCGACTCGAGCTCCTGAATGATCTGCCCATTTCCGCGCACAGGACCATCGAGCCGCTGCAGGTTGCAGTTGATGACAAAAATCAGGTTGTCGAGTCTTTCGCGCGAAGCCAGGGTGATCGCGCCAAGCGATTCCGGCTCATCCGTCTCGCCGTCACCCAGGAACGCCCAGACCTTTGCGTCGGTTACCGGCTTCAAGCCGCGATTCTCCAGGTAACGGTTGAAGCGCGCCTGGTAAATGGCCATCAACGGGCTCAAGCCCATCGAGACCGTGGGGAACTCCCAGAAATCCGGCATCAGCCATGGATGGGGATACGAAGAAAGGCCACCCCCGGGCTTCAATTCGCGGCGAAAATTCTCCAGTTGCTCCACGCTGAGTCTTCCCTCGAGAAACGCGCGCGCATAAATGCCCGGCGCCGCGTGTCCCTGGAAGTACACGGTATCGCCTTCGAATGTGTCCGTTCTCGCCCGGAAAAAGTGGTTGAACCCCACTTCGTACAACGTGGCCGCCGACGCATACGTCGAAATGTGCCCGCCGATGTTGTGTTCCAGCTTATTCGCGCGCACCACCATCGCCAGCGCGTTCCACCGGATCAAGGATTTGATGCGCCGCTCGAGCTGCTGATCACCGGGGAACAGCGGCTCCAGCCGTGCGGGAATCGTGTTCGCATACGGCGTATTCGCCGTAAACGGCAGGTCAATCCCGTTCACCGTCGCATGAGCCCGCAACCTCTCCAAAATTTCCCGAGCCACCTCCGGCCCGCTCGATTCCAGCACGGAGTCGAGCGACTCCAGCCACTCCTGAATCTCCACATCCTCGATATGCCGTGGTGTATAGGTTTCCTGGTCCATGAGAGCGATGGCCTTTCCCCTTTTCTCGCCGGAGCCGTTCCTCGGCCCGGGCTTTCCTCAAATTTATGCGCAGTTGTTAGAATACACCCTGGGCTAGGCGCTCGCACATCATCCCTGCAGAATTGTTGTGCCAGATGAAGATACATGGCGTGGTTGCAAAGACGGTTCAAAAGTTTAAGGGTTCAAAGGTCGAAGAGTTCAAGGTGATGGTCTCTGCTTTCGAGCCTTTGAACCCTTGAACCCTGAACTTCTCAACTTCCCTAAAGAGTTCTTCCGCCATCCACCACTAAACATTGCCCGGTCACAAACTCTGCCCCGATCAGGTACATCACCGCGTCGCCAATCTCATCGGGCCTCCCGCTGCGGCGCAGTGGCGCTCGCTGAATAAAGTCTTCTTGCCACTCTGGCGGGTCGCCATCCATCGTGATCGTACCCGGCGCGATTGCATTCACGCGTACCTTGGGCGCCAACTCTTTCGCCAGAATCCGCGTCATCAAAATCACGCCGGACTTCGCCAACGAATGTGGCAAATATTCCCGCCAGCCCAGCAAGCCGCCAATGTCCGCAAAGTTGATGATTACGCCATGCCCGCTTTTGGCCAGACGAGGCGCGGCAGCTTGCGCGCAAAAAAACGGCGCTCGCAAATTGGTGTCCAAGGAAGCGTCCCAAGCCGCTTCCGACGTTTCACCGAACTTGGTCTCCAGGAAATTCGCCGCGCTGTTCACCAGAATGTCGAGTCGCCCGAAACGCGCCACTACATCCGCCACGAGTTTCTCGATCCCGCGCACATCCGTGAGCTCCGCCGAAAACGCCGCGGCCTTCCTCTCCATGTTTTCTGCCGCCGCGACAACTTCCCGCGCCTCCGCCTCGGACTTCCCATAATGCACGGCCAAATCCGCGCCTTCGCTCGCCAGCCTCAGGGCAACCGCCCGTCCCAGACGTTTCCCTGCGCCGGTCACCAGCGCCACTCGCCCTGCCAACTTCGTTCCTTTACTCATGCCGCCAACTTAGCACACTCTATCCGTCACCCGTCACCCATCACTAGTCACCAGTCACCGCTCCCACGTACAATCCTCAAGCACTTCCGAGGCTCCCGATGAAACTCGACGTCCTTGCTATTGCCGCGCATCCCGATGATGTGGAACTCACCTGCGGCGGCACGCTCCTGAAAATGGCCAACAAAGGCTACAAGACCGGCATTCTCGACCTCACCGCCGGTGAAATGGGCACACGCGGCACCCCGGAAACGCGCGCCAAAGAAGCTGCCCTTGCCGCCAAGATTCTCAAGGCCTCCTGGCGCGGCAATCTGGGTATCCCCGATTCCGATGTGCAGCCCTCGCGGCAAAACAAAATGCGCCTGGCGCAGATGATCCGAGACCTGCGCCCGCACACCGTCATCCTTCCCTATTGGGAAGCGCGCCATCCCGACCACTACCACGCCTCGGCGCTCGGCTATGAAGCGTGCTTCCTCGCCGGCCTTAAGCAACTCCCCCTCACCGGCGAGCCGCATCGCCCGTTCAAAATTCTTTACGCCACTTCCTTCGAGGGCATGCCTCCCACGTTCATCGTGGACATTACCAAGGAATACGCCACCCGCCGCAAAGCCATCCTCGCCTACGGCTCCCAATTCCGCCCTGCCAAAAGCGAGCGCAAGCAGCGCGTCTTCCTGGCCATTGACGAACTCGACCATCGCATGGACCTGCTCGCCCGCCACCATGGCGAACTGATTGGCGTCCGCTACGGCGAGCCCTTCCTGCAAAAGGAGCCCATGTCCACCGACGACGTCGTCACCCTTCCGGTCCGCTCCATCTAACCTGTGGCACAGGCACTCCTGCGCGGGTGCCCCGGGACCGATGTGAAGTTTCCACTTCGGACACTGGCTCAGACCGAAAAGGCCCGAAGGGTGCCCCGGGTTCCGGTTTTTGGAACCTGGGTCTTGGGGTCGCCTTTTCCCTCTATTCAAACATCCATCGCAATCAACGGTTGTTCCTTTCTAAAATAAAAGCTCCAGTTGCTCCACGCCCAATCCTTCGGATGCTCCACCAGCCTTCGCTTCACCGGATTGGCATGCATGTAATGCAGCTTCTCCTTTTTCTTCCCCTCTCTGTACACATTGAAATCGTAAAACCGCGCCTGCCAGAAACTTCGCGGCGGTTCCGTGCCTTTGGCAAGCGGAAGCTCCAACTGTCCCTTGTGCCTGCGCCTTTTTCGTGGCCGCAACCGTTTGGCCACGCGCAGTTTCAATCGATGCAGTGCTGTGGATGGAGTCCCCTGTGTGGGCTCGCTGATCAAAAGATGGACGTGCTCCGGCATGACCACGTAGCCGATCAAACGAAATTGCAATTCGTTGCGTACGCGGTTCAGTTCCTGCACGAACACGTTTCTCGCGCGCGAAGTCTTCAACAGAGGCCGGCGTTGATAGCAACTAAAGGTGAGGAAGTGCAGATGGCCTTTGCCGTAGTAGCGTTTTAATCCCGACGGCATCGTTAGCCTCAGGAAGAGACTCTCACGCGGATCTAAGGAACAAACCCAAGAAAAGGCCACCCCAAGACCCAGGTTCCCCAACCCGGAACCTGGGGCACCCACCGTCTCTCTATACTTTCGTTAAATGTGCCGCAGTGATATCCTCGCGTCACACGTTATGTCAACTGTTTTTATAACGAACCTGGGCCACCCGCCAACACATGAGGAAGCTTATCCAGCATAATCCTTGGGTTATTGTAATTGGATAGGCGGAGCCAGTATCAAGGCTGCTTACTAACGCAGACTCAAGAATGGTTCTTTCACGGGTATACAGAAATATAATTCATTTTACATGACTCCCAATGAAACAAGGTTCTTTGAACTCCTAGACGCGTATGCCAGAGCTCGGCACGGATGCTTTTTGGCGGAGTTCTTCCTCTGGACAGAGGAGCGTGGCTACTCTGCTTGCTTTTGTCCACTAGAAGTGAGCGAGAGCTCGTCCTCGCTGTATCCATGTAAATATCTGAAGGTGCCGACAGAGCATGTAAGAGCTGCTGGCCGAGAACAACTCCCGCCCTCCCTAGTCACTCAGCTTGATGCCGAGCTCGCAAAATTGAAGGCAGGTAATGACCCTGTTCGAGGGCCCGAGCACCAGAGAAGAGAATAACGTGCTGATTTCTCGCGCCTGAAAGCGCCTAGCGTAGGGTGTCGTGACTGGCTGTATCACACATGACATGAACGGGAACACGCAGACGACAGTGAACTCTTCGGGGTCAATCACCTATGGTTGGGACTTCGAGAATCGGCTGGCCAGCGTCGGCGGTGGGACAGCTACCTTCCAATACGACCCCTTTGGGCGGCGCAAACCTTTCTGGCCCGATAGGTGGTACAGTTTTGCGTAGCGGGAATTGTTCCACCGCTCCCCGGTTGTCCTGCAGTCAACCGTCAGTCAATAAGCTTATAAGTGCGACCGTGGGGAACGAGAACTGACCCTGTGTCGCTCTCGAATCGACCCACTACAAGGCGATAAGGCCTCGGTCGCGGCGGACCATAAAATAGTCCCCGATATGTTAAATCGAGCCCTTCCCTGATGAAGGCTGGTGATGCAGATCCTAGCGGAAAGGGCCCGTTGAAGACCAAGAGTGCAAAGTTGTTCTTTGCCTTGGAGCGCTTAATCACCGCCACAGCGAAGTCCTGCTGCCCATCACTGTTGAAATCACCGGTCGCAGCATAGGGATGATAATCTGGTACGGCTTTCCAAACGCCGCCATCACCAGCTCTCATCTGCTTTATGTCATCAGCACACTCGCAGTCTCCATCCTCAGCAACGCGGTATTCTGGGTGCTGAGAGAGCCAGTTTTGCAAAACTGTTTGCTCCTGCTGGGTCAGAGTGTAACGAACCGGCGGCACACGCAACGGATCATCACTCTGACCGTACCCTAGTGAGGCCATAATCAGGAAGAGCAATCCCAAAGCACTCCTTATGCCGATCATGATTTTCTCCTACTAACGCTCACAGCTATGACAATTAGGTGTTGGAAGGTCGCCGCGCCCTCCGTTTATACCCGGAGGAATTTGCAGATGGATGTGCGGACCTGTTGCATTGCGGGAAGGATTCTTGGCTTCGTCCTGTGCGAATCCAGCCCCACACCCTGCCGCTGCGCAGAGAATACTGTCCGTGGCCATCGGTCCGGGATAATGAATGTCAACCGCAAGTCCTCTTGAGTGTGGATCCTTTGGATCATGCGAATCTGTCGTGGACGTGACTTGGAGTGATAACAAGGTCTTGAATTCAATACACTCCAACAAAGCCTGAATCTGGAGCGAAGGATACGGCACACCTGGTTTTACAGTGAACCTTCCATACGGATCAGTGAAGTTGATAGTTGAGTTTTCAACGTATTCGTACAAGTTCGACCAGTCCGGGTTGCGGCTTGGATACTTTTGATCCTCGGACAGAAACCGCCCCGCCTGGGCATCGTAGTATCTGGCGCGATAGTACAAGTCGCGCCTTTGATTGCTAACCTCGCAGGAGTTCAGGCCCAGTCTCACGATCTCAATTGTAAATCGGGATACAAGGAGCCGTGAGGGCTTCCATTACGTCGGTTGCTTGATCTTAAATGCGGGCTGATGGGTGTGTACGAGCGTGAACCTGTTTCAGCTTTCGGATGGACACAGGAGTGTAGATTTGAGTTGTGTCTAATCGTGCGTGGCCAAGCATTTCCTGGATATAGCGCGTATCAGCTCCATTCTCCAGCATATGGGTCGCCATTGTATGGCGAAAGACATGACATGCTCCACTCTTTCCGATGTTGGCTGCACGAATATACTTCTTCACTAACCAGCTGAGGTGATTCGGCGTAAACGATGCACCGGTAAAGGTGAGAAAAACAGGACCAACGCTCGGTTCGCTCTCAATCGTCGCTCTCACTCTTGAAAAATACTGATCCAGCCAGCTCGTTCACCAATGGGTACCGTTCTGTCCCGTTTTCCTTTCCCTTCCCGAATGGCGATCACCCCGCGTTCTTGATCCAGATCGACGATATTGAGCCGGATCAACTCCGTTCGGGGGTGGTGAAGACTTAGAGCAGCGAAGTGAGGAGTGTGGGTGGGTGCAGCACGCCTTGGTCGGCCTACATCGAATCGTCTTCGACGGCAGGTACATACCCGGGCAGGCCTTGCCCGTCTTTCGTTCGTTCCACTTTGACGCGGACCAGGTCCTGGTCTTCGGCCCCGGACTTGCGCAGCACGGCAATCGTGCTCAGCGCCTCGGTATACACCCGGGTGACCAGATATGTGTCCCCGGTCCCATTTTGCTTCCAAAGCTGTCCTATCTGGATTTTTCGCGCGCCCATATCCTTGCCTTTGACTGTAGAGAGGCTCTCCCCCAGTGTCAACAGTCCAATGGTTGCGAAATTCGCCCCCATCCCGTTTCTGCTAAGAAAACCTTCTGGGCGCCTCCTTCATCGTAAAAGGGAGATTCTCGCTGGCTTTGGGGTGTATACTGGGGTCAAGGTGGAGGTAGGCCTTATGCATAAATCCTCGCAACTCCTGTGGATGGCAGCCGCGGCCCTGATTTCCCTTCCGGCCGTAACTCGGGCCCAGACCCCCTCCAATAACCCGCCGAGCCAGACGCAAACCCAATCGCAGTCCGGCCAGGCGCAGGATCCCAAGACTCCGCAGCCGAATCAGCAGGGGCAATCGCAGTCTCAGGACAATTCCCAGCAGGCGACGCCGATTCCCATGATGCAGCCGCCTCCCCCACCGCCTCCTCCCCCGGATAACTCCACGCAGACCCCTGCGGCGAATGGTTCCAGTACCACGCAGCACGGCTCGGATTCTTCGGCTACCAGTTCCTCGGACTCTCCGAATACCGCCAACAACGACACCAAGACCGTCCATCCCAAAAAATCCAAGGATGACGTGGATGCCATCGGTAACCGGAACGTCGGCAAGGGCGTGAATTTCTTCTCGATTGAGCGCGAAATCGCCCTGGGCAAGTCCCTCGCCCAGGAAGTGGAGCGCAGCTCCAAGATGATTGACGACCCCGTGATTACGGAATACGTCAATCGCGTCGGCCAAAACCTGGTGCGCAACTCCGACGCAAAAGTGCCCTTTACCATCAAGGTGATCGATTCCGATGAAGTCAACGCCTTCGCTCTTCCCGGCGGGTTTTTCTACGTGAACAGCGGCTTGATTCTCCGCGCCCAGGAAGAGGACGAGCTCGCCGGCGTGATGGCGCATGAGATTTCGCACGTCGCCGCGCGTCACGGCACCAAGCAGGCCACCAAGGCGGAGGCGATTCAGCTGGGCGCCATGGCCGCCATGATCTTCATCCCTTACGGCTGGGCCGGCTACGGCATCTACGAAGGTATGAACCTTGCCATTCCGCTGACCTTCCTCAAGTTTTCGCGCGATGACGAGCGCGAGGCCGATTACCTCGGCATTCAGTATATGTACAAGGCCGGCTACGATCCCAACGCCTACGTCACCTTCTTTGAGCGCATCCAGGCGGACGAAAAGCGCCGCCCCGGCTCGATTCCCAAGATTTTCTCCACCCACCCGCCAACGCCCGAGCGCATCGAGCAGGCACAAAAAGAAATCGCTCGCATCCTTCCGGATCGCGATGAATACATTGTCACCACTTCCGAATTCGATTCGGTGAAGGCTCGCCTGCGCAACGTGATGTTCGCCCGCAAGGTGCAGGACAACCAGCCGGGCAAGCCCACCCTCCGCACCAAGACCGAACAGTCCGACAAGAACAAGAACGGCGATCCCAACGCGACTGCCGGCGACGGCTCCGACGACGATCGCCCGACTCTCAAGCGCCGCCCCGACAGCGACTGATCCTTACCGTGTGGTCACAAGGCTCTGCCTTTGACTCTGTCTGTGTCCCCATCGCCTTTTTGCGCTAAATTCCTGTGCCTGCGCGCTCTTCCCTTGCAATTCCTCACCTTCCATTCTAAGTTCTCCAGCTGAAAGCCGCCCTAGACTGGGTTCCAGTCCCAGTTTTTCAATTCCGAGGAGGCACTCATGAAAAAATGGAAGTATCCCGCAATCGTGGCAGCGCTCAGTCTGGTCTTGATGGGGATTGCGTTTGCGCAACGCCCGGAGACGGATATTGATCCAAACCGCCATGCCAATCTGGCGGAAGCCCAGCACCACGTTGTCCAGGCCTGGGAAAAAATCGTCGAGGCGCAAAAAGCGAACAAAGACCAGTTGGGCGGCCACGCGGAAAAAGCCATTCAACTTCTGGAACAGGCCAACCACGAGCTGAAAGAAGCCGCCGAGTACGCCGATCACCGCCACTAATCCGCGGGAAACGCCGGCCGATTGCCTGGGAACAAGACGGCGTTCCTTTTTGTTTTCTGGATTTCTTTTTTTGGCAGCTGCACCTCTTTACCGATTGTGGAGCACGCCTGCTCCCCTGTCCGTTCGTACAGTTTTCCCTTTCCTCTCACTCCCTTGCCTGTGCCGCTCCGCCGCTCCTTCGCCGCCGTAGCATAAAGGTATCGGACCGAACTTCAACGGAGCCTCTATGCTTCCCTCTCTCCGCTCCCCCGTTCACGGTGATCTTCTAGGGGTCACGCTCGGTTTCCTGGCCTTGCTGTCGCCCGCTTCGGTCCACGGCCAGGCACCCTCCGCAACGTCCGCTTCCTCGGGACAAAAGCCGCTCACCCGCCAGATAACGGTAATCACCAACGAAAACATCGGACTTTCCCTGGTTTCTCACGCCGCAAAGCCAGCCGCCCCGGCAAACCCGCAGCCGACTCCTGCGGTTGACAACGCTACAGCCACTCCGGCGGATGATTCCGCGAAAAAAGCTGCCGAAATCGCTGCTCTGCGACAACAGATCAAGGACAAACAGAAACGCATCGAGCTTCTGATGCATCTCTTCGTCACCGATGAACGCAAATTCGTGCAGTTTCCTAGCGACGCGCCGACCGATCCCGATGTGGAGGTTCGTGTGCGCGCCGAGCAGGAAGAACTCCGCGCAGAGTCCGCCGCCTGCGCTCGCCTCCAGGCGCGCCTTGACACGCTTCTGGCGGCCAACGACTCCCCGCACTAAACGTTGCTTCTTGATTGTTAACTACCGGATTGGGTGTAAGATCTAGTCGGTACGTTTCACCAAAGTACTCCGCAGTACCTCTTCCAGGTCGCCCATCTGTTCCCCGATCAGATTCAATTTTCGCGATAGGCCCTGAATTTCCCCTTCCGCGCGGCGGTTCACGGAATAATCCAATTCGCTTCGCACCCGGTCCTTTGCGTCCTGGCGGTTCTGGCTCATCATGATGACAGGCGCCTGGATTGCGGCCAGCAGGGAGAGAATCAAATTGAGCAGGATGAACGGATACGGGTCCCATGCCGCATGTCCCATTTTCGCATTGACCAGCGTGTAGATCGCGGTCGCCGCTGCGAAGCCGATGATAAATGTCCAGGACCCGCCGAATTTCACCATTCCGTCAGCCACTCGTTGCGGGAAGGTAGCTTCCTCTTCGATGATCTCGTTGGCGCTGCGCATGGCCCGGCCACGCACGAGTTGCTGCGCGGAATGGAACTGCCGCCCGAGCACGGTCAGCATATCCATGCCTGCATTTGGCTTTCGTTGCAGGAGAGTTGCAATGTCCTCGCGGCTCACCTCGATGCAAACCGTCTCGTCGATGGCTGTGGCCGTGGTTTGATGCGGGGTCTGCTCGAGCATCGAAGCGAATCCGAAAAATTCGCCGTGCGAAGGTTCATCCACCACCACTTCCTGGTTATCGTCGTCTATCGTGGTTATGCGCACTCTTCCCGTGATCATCACGTAGGCATGCCCGTTGAGATCACCCATCTTGTAGATGCGCTGCCGCGGATGGAACTCCTTGAGTTCCACTTGCGCGGAGAGGACCTTTAGTTCTTCCTCGTCGAGCAACGAGAATAGCGGCACGTGCTTCAGGGCTTCGGGCTTGCACTCCATGGGTTATCTCCGTGACTTGAATATAGTCACTCCATCTCGCACACTGCCGCTCAATTCGCAAGACAATTTTTATATCCCCCGTCGCCATTCTCGGGGTTCTCCCAGGTCGCCAGATCCGTGAACGGCACTCATGTCGCCTTGGCCTTGTTTCTGATACCCTTCTGCCCATGCGATACACGTTGACTGCATTTCTTACCTTTGTTCTGGCTGGTTTGGCCGGTGTACTGGCGGTCCCTCGAAACAATTCAGGCACCCGTGCCGCGGAACTCATCCGCCTGCTCCATCTCTCGGTCTTGCCGAAGGAATCGGGCTTTCTGGGCATCATTGGCGTTTCTGCGCAAAAGGTGAACATCAACGGCCGGGCCCTCGGCGTGCAGTCCCAGAACTACTACATGCTTACCCGCGATCTGCCCATCAATTATCTCCACTGGCTGGAACCGGACGACACGCACATCCTCATCGAAGGCGGGCCCGTGGATTACCTCATCTTCCATCCCGATGGCCAGGTTGAAAAAATCACGCTGGGCATGGATATTGCCGCGGGACAAGTCCCGGTGGTCGCGGTCCCCGGCGGTTGCTGGAAAGCGCTCAAGCTGCATGATGGCGCGGGATACGCGTTGATGGCGAACGCGCTCTCCCCGGAATTCACCCCGGACCGCGTGAAGATCGGTGCCGGGCCGGACTGGATCCTGCGCTTCCAAAACAAGGCGCCTTGGGCTACCCCAAGCATGCTGCGTGAACTGATCGGACCAAACTTCTACGAAAAATAACCCAGCGCGCACCCGAAATGTCTTGGGTTGTCATCTCCGGCGTCCCGTGCGATTTCCGCCGCCACCAAAGAAACAGGCCAGTCCGAACAGATAGCCAAAGTTGTACCAGGCCCCATTATTGTGGACCTCGTAGATCGTGAGGTCATGCTTGAACAACGAGCCCACGAAAACAAACGGCGCGATGAAACCATGCCAAAGCCCGAGCCAGAAGCCCGCCACCCGGTACCCTTCACCCGGCGTTCCTTTGAGAAGATTCGGTCCCGGCGCGCAGCCGGCCAGAAGATTCACCACAAGAATGGCCAACAAAAGCAAGGCGATAGAGGATCTCATTCTCACCCTCCTCTACCTCTTATTACGTACCAGCGTTTCAATAAGTCTCAGTACCAGGGATCGGAAGTGCTCTCTTCTAGTCGCGCGAATCGCATGGGTGGAATCGGTTTGGCCTTAGGCGTTGTGATTCGTTGTTCGTTATCGATGGCGAATAACATATAGTCGCTGAACGTAATTCGTTCGTGAAAGCGCTTGCCCTTTCGTTCTGACGTCAGGTCAGCGGTCTGCGGCAGCCAAATGTCGATCCCTCGGCTCCGGAAGTGCACGGGCCCATATTCGGCGGTCGTGTGGTCCAAGGTAAGCTGGATTTCCGGAATCTTGCGGGCGAGATCCGCTTCCAGGCGAATAACCTGAAACGTGGCGGCCGTAAACCACGCACGCCCTTCCAAGTCCACGGGGTAGGCGCGCCCGTTCCTTCCCAAGCTATACGACCGAATTCGGCTCAGCTTGTCGCTCCGTTGGCGGAATCGGATTTGCCAGGCGTCCTGGCCGCTCACGGAAGTTAGGGCCTCACAACGCATCGCAAAATCACCCGCGTAAATCGGATGGAAGATCAGCAGAAGCGCGGGTAGCCCCCGGCTCACGATCTCTGGAGGAGCGGTTTCATTGGAATGGCTATTCTGATATTCCTTCACCTCCAGCATAGACGGCGCCGATTCCCCGATCGACACCGTGTAGTCATACGTTCGGTGATCCGACCGAACCACCTTCCCTGCCCCATTGAACGCTTCGTACACCATTAGTTGCGTTGCCGTGAATTTTTGCACGTTCGCGACAAACTCCTGCACCCTTCGTTCAACCTGCGGCAGGACTTCCTTCAAATTGCAGCCGGAAGGGCCCTCCTCGCTTTCTTCCGCGCTGTTGGTGCCGGCACCGCTGGGTTTTTCGTTGCTGGTGACCCCTTCGGCAGCTGTTTCCTTCCCCGAGCTTTCGTAAGCAGTGTTTTCCAAAGTCAGGCTGGTGCCATCCGGCTGTCCTTGCGCCGCCCGTTCAGCAACATCGCTGCCCGGCTGTTCCAGTTCTGCCAAGTATTTCTTGATCTCCTCGGCGTTGCGCACATCTTTCACAAGACTCAGGTACCGCCTCAGCGCAGTGATTTCGTTGGCCCGGTCATGTTTCGCTTCGTAGATTTGCGCCAGCAGGAAATGCACGCGCGGGTCCTTGCCGTCTTTATCGATCTCCGCTGCCAGCAGCGCGCTTTTCTCCGCTTCGTCCAGCCTGTTTAGCCTCAGATTTGCGTCCGCATTGTATTCATATCCGATCGGCGTCGTAATCGGATCGAGTTGAACGGCCCGCGCGCTGAATTCCAACATTTCGTTCCAGGATTTACCCCACGCGGCGATCTCCGCCAGGCACAGATAAGCTGGCACGTAATTCGGTTCAGTGGTTGAGGCCTGGAAGCAAGCACTACGCGCCTCCACGGTGTGATTTTCTGCGGCAAGCAACTGGCCCAGCGTTACCCAGGCCGCCGGGTACTTTGCATAGATTTGCACCGCCTTGCGTAGATGCTTTTCCGCGCTATCGTTCTTCCCTTTGCTGAGTGCCACGCAGGCTTGGGCGTACTCGTATTGAGCCTTGCTCGGAACAGCGAGCGCTGTCGCCGAAATGACGGGACTGCGCAAGCGGCTTAACGGAGGCAACAAGCAGCTTTCATCCGCTGGCGGAGTTCTCTTTTCCGCAGCGGCGTCCTTGCGCATGTCCCGCACACGTACACGGTCCATCGTGTCATCAATGGGCCTTGGAAGATTCTCCGGAGCCCCAGGAGGAGCCCCCATCTGGGGCATCGGCGGCGACTGCCGCGCAGCCACGGCCGATCCTAGTAAGAAACACAACCAAAAGCATAGCGCTAATCCGCGGCTCACACTCCGAGAGAACGCGGACATCCCCAAACAAACCTTTCCATTTGCATTGCCCAGGGATACTGATTGGGCGAAGGGAAGCATTGTGGGAGACTACTAACGGCCTCAGTTGCGAGGATAATACTTCCATCTCTCCCCCTCTCCAAGGCTTTTTTCCAGTTCTTCGTGCGATTCGAAGCGAATCCGTCGGCGAGCATTAGTTTGCTGAGGTCACTATCGGTTGATGAGTTGTTTCTATTGGTCAAAACTCCGCAAGAGAGTTCATACGCGCGCAGAGGGGAGATTTGGTTTTGGATGGAGCGTCGGAGATGTCCATCGGGCATGCGGAATCGCCCGCGCGGCTCCGCTGATCCATCGGCAAACGTTGGCAATTGCAGAACAAATCGTTACACCGATTAGGATAGCGACCGTAACCAGCCCGAACGCCAGGCTGAACAAGAGCCAGCAGGCCAGTGCTTCTTCCAGCCGGTAGAGTGTTCCTTGCAGCGCAAAGAACACGGCAACCGCTGCGCTTGAGACAAGCCAGAAGGTGATCTTCGAAGGGTTGGATGGGCGATCCATGCAAGAACCCCCACAAGCATGCTGAACGCTGGTTGCCACTTCGTTCAAGTGCGGGGCTCACCCAGCCAGGTGATGGCGGGCATGTCCTGCACTGCAGGAAGAACGAAAGCAGCTACTTAACCCACGGCGCCGAGCCGCAGTGTCCAGGGAACAATTTCCTTGACGCGCAGCAAATCCTTTCTGGTCCAGGGATCAGACGATAAACGCGCCTGAACCTCGCTTCCGCCCTTGGCGCGAATGATGAGCAATACGTCCGGCGTTCCTTCCAAAGGCCCGCCGAGGAGCACAAAGCCTTCCGCGTGCAGCGCGTTCATGTACGCCGCGTGCGCCCTCCAGTCGGCTTGTTCTTCAAGGGGCAAGGAAACATCAAACGCGGGCCCACGCGTGCGCGTCACTGCAAAAATCTGTGGCATCGAGTGATTCCCTCACTGAGATACAGATGCTGGCAGAGGAAGTTCGTTGCGCCGCGCCCAGAAATAAACGGCGAGGACGCCAATCGTCAGCACGAGCCCCGCGCCGAATTCTGTCGTCACATAAAGCGCGCGGCCCGTTGGCGCGGTCATGCGATCGAAAATCGCCTGAATGAACAAGTTATGGCTGGCGTGAAGAATCGCCGCCGTCCACAAGCTGCCCGACTTCAGCCGCAGCCAGCCCATAATATAGCTGTCCGCGATCACCATCAGTGTGAAACATGTGAGCGCATAGGCAGGTTTCGTCCCCGCGTTGTAATCGGCAAAAAGCAATCCCGGATAATGCCAGACTCCCCAGATGCACCCGCTCAGCAGGCAGCCCAGCGTAAAACCCACCCGGCCAACGAGCCGGGGAAGAAGGAATCCGCGCCACCCGATCTCTTCACCCAGCGCGCTGGCGGTGCTGCGGATCACGCCAAGGGTCGCATAACACGGTATCGCCAGGAGGAGCGCGGCGGCTCGAGGATAATTGGGGAATCCGAAAGACGCTCCCAAAGCGCCGGCAAAACTATCGAAAGCGAATGAACCCGGGATGAAGGCCCACGTACCGAGGTAGACAGGGAGCGCATAGAGCACGGGGATTGCGTACGCCCAGGCCACGTAGCGGGTCGGCCTCCAGTTCCAGCCAAGCGTCGCGGCATCAAGTCCCAGTAGCCGGCAAGTGGCCAGCGCAGCGAGTGCCGGGCACCACATGACCATCATGGCCCCCATGCCGTTACCAACACCGATATGACCAGAATGGATGAAAAGAAAATACGGCAAGCAGGAGAAAGCAAAGACCAGAAGAAGATAGAGCAGGATTTGTTTAGTGAGCGCTCGCATGGCGACGCATCTTAGCACCCTACGCCGTGCGAACCATGCAAATTCTGGGAGTGCAGGTGTTGGCTACTGCTTGGACGGCATTGTCACCGCCGTGCTGGCTACGCACTTCCAGGCATCGCTTTCTTTTACCCAGGTATCCACGAACGAAGCGCGATGCATCACCGTTTTCCCGTTCTCGATGCTCTTTTCGCGGTAGATCCCGGAGACAACGGCCGCATTGCCGAACATCTGCACATTAATTTTTTCGTGGATGACCTGGCCGGGCTGGTAGTCCGGCGACTTGATCCCCGCCAGAAACGCCTGCCTGCTCATCAGCACCCCGTCCGAATCAAGCGCCACCATGTTTTTGGAGAGCAGCATCTCTAGCGCCGCCGTGTCTTTTCCTTCGAGCGCGTGGTTCCATGCGGTTTCCAGGGCACGAATATGTCCGGATTCGTCGTCACCCGTATTCTGACCGCGGACAGCAAGAGCCACGCAGACGAGAACGAGCAGAGTTACAACAAGAAGTTTCGGTTTCATGGGAGCTTTCCTGAATCAAAAAAATTTCAGTGACGACTACAGCTTAGTGGAATCGGTAAGGAGAATTCGGACGCATTCCGCGCCTCGAACCAAAGAAGCAACCGTAACTCGACGGCATCTACGCCGGCCGGTCCGGATAGAGAGCCTTCGGAAACCGAAAATGCATCAGCAACGCTGCAAGTAGCAGGATTATCAAAGATAAAACACTGCCCTCGGGGCCTGTGGAACCTCCCGTAAGCCAACGCGGGCCTTCCGTCGAAGTATTCAGGAAATAGCCCACGCTTTTGAGTCCGCTGTCCGCGGTCCCATAGAAAAATGTCTGCGCCCAGTCCCAGGCCGCATGAAAACCAAGCACGAACCAGAGATTTCCCGTGCGGCGAATCATGAAGCAGAACAGCAGGCCCGTTCCTAAGACTTGCAAAATGCCGAAGAACGTCTCGCCGGGATTCGGTAGATGTGCGGCCGCGAAGCCGATGGAAAGCGCGATCGCCGCTCTCCAAAAACGAATCCGCCGCGCGGCAATGAACAGCAAATATCCTCGAAATGTTAATTCTTCGTGGACGGAAACGCACACGAACCCAAGCCACCAGCCAAGTGCATATCCCAGGAACATGTCGCCCTTCAGCGCCACGGATCCGACGTGGAAATGGCCTGCGGCAAGCAGCGGAAACAAAAGGAGGGAAAGCATCGAGAAACCCCACAACGCGCCCTCCCAGAATCGCCAGCCGAAGGCTTGCCGCAGAGGAATCCCATAGTCATCCAGCCGCCGCTTTTGTATGCGCGAAGCCATCCATGTGGCCAGCAGCACGAAAAGCGCTGCAATCCCCTTCAGCAAGAGTTCGTTTTTGACCGTCAAGGTTGGGGCATGCAGGTCCAGCCCGATAAGGTAGGCAACTCCATAGATGGTCAGTCCCGGCAAAGTCAGCGCGACGATCAGCCAAGCGATCAGCGCTTTGCAGTCAGCCGGCGTCCAACGGGAGGGGGTCGCCGCGGGCGCGGGGTTTGCCAGGTCTGGGTGAAAGCCGGTTGGAAGTTCCGGGGACACGATTGGTTTGGGCTAGCCTGGATTTCTCACGAGTGGTGGGGAAGAAGGCGGTTTTCAGCTGCCATTCGCAGAGGTTCATCGATGGGCGCGACCAAGAGGGGCTAGCAAGGCGTCGCGGTGTTGTGCGCAAAG
>Ga0335085_10003237_pt1 | contig 28617 bp, 21 predicted proteins | sample Lox_Sample_45_FD_206712 | JGI IMG/M metagenome (GOLD analysis project Ga0335085, IMG submission 206712) | Soil microbial communities from Loxahatchee National Wildlife Refuge, Florida, United States - Lox_Sample_4.5 | ecosystem: Environmental > Terrestrial > Soil > Wetlands | place: USA... | reverse complement strand
GCCAGGTCAAAAAAATGATCTCGACCTACGTCGGCGAAAACAAACTCTTCGAGAAGTTGGTCTTGAGCGGCGAACTGCAAGTCGAGCTGAATCCGCAAGGCACTCTTGCCGAACGCCTCCGCGCTGGCGGCGCTGGCATCCCCGCGTTCTATACGCCGACCGGTTATGGCACCATGGTCGCCGAAGGTAAAGAAACCCGCGAATTCGACGGCCGCGAGTACGTTCTCGAACGCGCGCTTCGCGGCAACTTCGCCTTCATCAAAGCCTGGAAAGGGGATCGCTGGGGCAACCTCATCTATCGCAAAACGGCGCGCAATTTCAATCCCATGATGGCCACCGCCGCCGATTACGTCATTGCCGAAGTCGAAGAACTAGTCGATCTGGGCCAGCTCGATCCTAACCAGGTCCACACTCCCGGTATTTTCGTGGACGCGATCCTGCAAGGACCGAAGTACGAAAAGCGCATCGAAAAGCGCACCATGCGGAAATCATGAACACTATGCTGACTCAAACTCAAGATCGCCCACGCGATCGAAGATTTTCACGTGCGTTGGGACATTCCTTTGCGGTGCTGAGCCTTCTGAGTTGTACTTTTCCCTGGCTGCTAGGTGCTTACTACGGTTGGAGAAGAATCCGCTTTATCGATTGTCCTGATCCTTACTCTGTCGTGATCATGAGCGGGAGCTTGGTTCTGGCAATCCTCGCGGCGCGCATGGGGTCAAAACTCTGGCGGATTGCCGTACCTCTGTCCATATTGATGCTATGTTTTGAAGCGGTGACGAGAGGCGCATGCTAAACGAAGAACAAAAACGGGAACGCATCGCACGCCGCATCGCACTTGAATTGCGCGACGGCTATTACGTCAACCTCGGCATTGGCATGCCGACGGCGATCGCGAACTACGTGCCCAAAGGCATGGACGTTATTTTGCAATCGGAAAACGGCATGCTCGGCGTTGGGCCGTATCCGCTTGAATCAGAGGTCGATCCCGATCTCATCAACGCCGGCAAAGAAACCGTCACCGAACTGCCCGGCACAGCCTACTTTTCTTCCGCCGATTCCTTCGCCATGATTCGCGGCGGCCACGTCGACCTCACCGTTCTCGGTGCTCTGCAAGTCGATGAAAAGGGAACTCTCGCCAACTGGGCCATCCCCGGCAAGATGCTCAAAGGCATGGGCGGCGCGATGGACCTCGTCGCCGGAGCCAAGCGCGTCTTCATCGCCATGGAGCACGCCACGCGCGACAACAAGCCCAAAATCCTGAAAAAATGCACTCTTCCGCTCACGGGCGTCGAAGTCGTCGACCACATCGTCACCGAACTCGCCTTCATCGACGTCACGCCGGACGGCCTCGTCCTCTGCGAACTCGCTCCCGATGCGACACTCGAGCAGGTGCAGTCGTTGACGGAACCAAAATTGTTGGTTCCAGCAAGCGGTCCCAAACCTATGCCCATCTGAACGGAGGCAAGCTTCTCCGCGTCTTCTGTGGTCTCGTCGTCCTCTGTATAAATCTATTTTCAGACGAATTTGCTTACGACGAGGGAGAACTGCTCAAGTTCCGCGCCGTCCCGAACGAGTAGTGAAACGCCGAAAAGATGCTGATAAACGTAACGCCATAAATCAGCAGATGAATGATTTTTGCGAGATGGAAGTTCGGATAAGCCGCGGAAAAAACCACGGTAAACACCAGAATGATCTGAAAAGCGGTAGTCAGTTTGCCGAAGATGCTTGGCGGGAAAGGCCGGTAGCCCGAAATCAGCAGAATCACGACCGCCACGACCAGGATCAAAATGTCGCGGCTGAAAACGATGATCGTCAGCCACCACGCAATTTTTTTCTTGAACGCCAGAATAATGAACGAAGAAGAAAGCAGCAGTTTATCCGCGATGGGATCGAGATAAGCGCCGAGCGAAGACTTCTGATTCAGGCTCCGCGCCAGCAACCCGTCAATGCCGTCGGAAAGCCCAGCCACAACCAGCACCAGCAGCGCCCATTTGTAACTCTCATACGAAATAAGAATGAGAAAGAACGGCAGGAAGCCGAGTCGCAGCAAGGTGATTTGATTGGGAACCGTCCAGATGCGGCCTTTCATTGCCATTGAGGATAGCGCAGTTCAGCTGGACCTTTTCATGGAAATTGAGCGCTGGGAATGGCGTTAGGCAAATTGCGAAAGATAGTCTGTTAGCGTCCGGCCGATCTTTCGCGCGAAGAGCTCGTTCATCGAAGGGATTGAACCGCTTGGCTCATCGAGAGAGACGCGCTCGACACGGTTCATCGGGAAAAATACCGTGGGAAAGCCGATGCGTTCGCCATCGGGCTCGTTAATCTGCCGCACGAAATGGTCAAACGAGTTCAGGTCGATCCCGCGCAGCGTCACGCCCGAAGGATTAATGTCTAACAGTTCGCCCCAAACTTTCTCTTTGGGCGAGTGCAAACTCACCACGACAATGGAATGAGGGTCCACGGCTGGCGCTCCGTGCCTACAGTAGAGTAACGCACTTCTTTCCGCCGCGGGATAGGATTGTGCGGAATCTCCCGGCAAAGGATCGCGGTAGTGCATTATCATCAAAACGAAACTCGCTACAATCACCAGCCCCGCAAGCCATCCCAGCACATAGGCTCTTTGCTTCTCGCCTGCGGTTTGCGGCTGCTTGTCCGCGAAGAGTTTTCCCAGCAGAAATCCCGCCGCCAGCCCGCCGCCGTGCGCCCAGTTGTCCATGGCCATGAAGCCGGTAAATCCCAAGGCGAACAAGATCACGATGGCCGTGATCAATCGCGAGCGCAACTCGCGCATCTGTGCACCCCCGCGTTTGGTTGTGATCGCTAGCATCAGGCCAACGAGCCCGAGCAACCCGGCGCTCGCGCCCAGCGAAAAATGGCCTGTACCCGCGCTTAGCACATAGCCGAAAGCGCCCGTCACGATGTAAAGAAATAGGTAGCGCGCGGATCCATACACCTCTTCCACCGCCGGACCGATCTGCATCAGCGCCATCATGTTGAATCCGATGTGAATCAATCCGCCGTGCAGAAACTGCGCAGTCACAAGTCTCCACCACTCATTGCCATAAAATATAGATGGGCCGAAACTTGCCCCCAGACGATATTGCGGCACACCAGATAATCCCCAAAGTATGGTGAGTCCTCCGCCCTTCCCTATGGCGGCGTACGAAAGCCAACTCACACCCAGCATGATGAAGTTCGCGATCAGGAGCGCGGTGGTCATGGGCGCTTCGTGCTCGCCGAACACGCCTGAAAATTTCTTGCTGAAAGCCGCCAGAGAAAATCGCAGGCTCGTGCCGCATACGTGGCAACGCGTCGAGTGGATTCCCACAAGCGTTCCGCAAGCAGGGCAGAGTTGCGGCCGCCGTCCTTGCTCGCCACCTCCCCCTCCCAGGCCAACAAGTCCATGCAACGCACTCTTCCAGCGCTCCAATCGGCGCTGCCATTCATAGGAAAGCGGCAATTCTCCTCCTTGCGGGCCACGCACCGCGTTCCTATAATACAGAATTCGCAGCTTTTTACCGCGAACAAGGAACGCAGCCCCATGGACAGATTCGAGGAATTTGGCCGCCGCATTGACGAGGAGGTTTCGCGCTTGAAAAATATCAACAGTTTCGAGGATTTCGGAAAGCGTGTGGATGAGGAACTCCAGCGCGTGAAAACCTTTGTGAAGGAAGACGTCGCACCGGAAACGGAAAAGCGCACCGCGCAATTTCTTCGCGAAGTTTCCGAGAAGATCACGGAAGCGGCCGCATGGATCGAGGCTCGCAACGCCGCTCGCGTCCCCAAAGATTCGCAGAAGCCGCCATCGCAATCTTGATGCGAGCGAACCTGTGACTGATTCACGGGCCACGCACATCCGCATAAGCTTCTTGTTTCCGCTAAGCCTCGCCTGTTCCTGTCTGATTGCCGGATGTGGTCCGCGTCGCGTGACAGCGAATCCGCCAGTTCCCACGCAACCTGCGCCCGCCTCGCCGGAGACCATCGAATCGTCCAAGCGCTCCACGGAAGTGCAACCTACGCTGGGAGCGGCTGCTCCCATGCCCACGCCGAAGCGTGGCAAGTCCTCGGACAATCTTGTGCCGGAGGGCTACGTCGAAGAGGGCAACGCTTCCTGGTATGGCGTGCCCTTCAATGGCCGGCGCGCGTCCAACGGTGAAATCTACGACATGGACAAATTGACGGCCGCGCACCGCACGCTGCCCTTTGGCACGATGGTGCGCGTGACCAATCTCAACAATGGAAAATCAACGACCGTGCGCATCACGGATCGCGGGCCGTTCGTGGACAATCGCATCATCGATTTATCGCGCGCGGCGGCGCGGCAGATCGAGTCGGTCGGACCTGGCGTAGTCCCCGTACGCGTCGAAGTTCTCACACCGGGTATCGATCCTACGGCAGGATTTTTTACCGTGCAGGTTGGCGCGTTTCGCGATCCCGCGAATGCGCAACGCCTGCGCGACCGCTTGAATCTATCGTATTCGCCGATTTTCATTCAGCAATACGATTCGCCGGAGGGGATGTATTATCGGGTGCGGGTCGGCAAGATTTCCGGAGAGGATGCGGCGCGGCAACTCGGCGAAAAGCTTCGCGACCAGGAGGGATATACGCCGTTCGTCGTGCGCCTCGATGAGCAGCGGTAGGGGCACGATATATCGTGCCCCTACAAGTGCGCTGCTTTAGCCGGCTCTTTAATCCACACAGGTTTGCAGCTATCCTTTTCGCCGGACAATTTACGGAGAAACACCGATGAGCGCCGACTGCTTGTTCTGCAAAATTGCCGCGAAACAAATTCCGTCCAAGATTGTTTACGAAGATGACGAGATTTTCGCCTTTGAGGACATCAGCCCGCAAGCGCCGACGCATATTTTGCTGTGCCCGCGCAAACATTTCGTTTCGCTGGACGATGCAACAACCGAAGATCAAGCCATCATCGGCAAGCTGCAACTGGTCGCCGCGCAACTGGCCCGCGAGCGCAATCTCTTGGCCGGGTATCGCACAGTCTTCAACAATGGCACCGGCGCCGGTCAGTCCGTCTTCCATCTCCATCTGCATCTGTTGGGCGGCCGCCAATTTCGCTGGCCCCCAGGGTAGGCGAGTCAGACAAGCTCAATGAATTCGCTTTGCCGTCCTTCTTCTGGTACCAACGACAAAATCGCCCGATCCATTGTCGCGAACTTTCCATTTTTGTGGATCGCGAGTCCCAGCAAATAGGCATCCGTCACTTGTTGATGGCCGGTCAAGCGCTCGGTGAGCGGCTTAAGGGCTTCCACGAAGCCGATCTCGTCCGGCCAGAACTTGTGCGCAGGATGCCCTAGGTTGGCTTGAAGAAGTTTAAGGGCATCACTAGGAGTCGGGGCGTATAGAGAGGCGGAGGGATTCGAAAGGATCCGCACGAATGCGGTCTGCGTCAGGGGACATGTTGCCCACCCCTCATGCGCGTGCTGCGAAAGCCATGCTTGCACTTTTTCGTGGGCGACATGGTAAGGCCAGGCCATTGCGACAAGAACGTTTACATCCAGCAAAAAAGCCGCGTTCAAAATATCTCATCCTCAAGCTTCTTGACGTCTTCAGCGGTCATCCGTTCTGAGCTTGGCGGCAAGTCTGCGACATGAAAACCGTTGACGATACGGGTTCTTAAGGGCGCGCGCAGCCCGCGCCGGACCAGGTCAGAGACGGCCTTGCCGATAGAGACATCACGGCTTTTGGCGTATGTCTTGATTTCCTGAACGACATCATCGTCCAGAGATATTGTGGTTCTCATTTGAAAATGATGTCATGATACGAGAATGATGTCAAGCAGGAAGCATAAACATCATACGGTAGAAATGATGTCATATTACCACTGCGTAGGCTGTCTACAAAAGACCACAGAACGGCACGATGTCCTCGGTGTGCACTCATTTCTTAGAGAATAGTCTTAACCTTTTTGCTTTCAATGAGTGCGTTAGGGTTATTTTCAGGGTTCGTTGTGGTTCGCAGAACCATAACCTATTCATAGCGGAGGGCGACGAGGGGATCGACGCGGGAGGCACGGCGAGCTGGAATCCAGCAGGCGAGAATGGCAACGAGAAGGACGAGGATGGTAGCGCCGATGTAGGTGAAAGGGTCGGTGGGCCGGACGCCATAAAGTTCGCTGGCGACAAAGCGAGTGAGCCCAAAGGCGGATGCGGCGCCGAGAAGGACTCCGACAGTAACCGGCAAGAGCCCCTGGCCAATCACCATGCGAAAGACGTCGAGCGGAGCGGCGCCAAGAGCCATGCGAATGCCGATTTCCTGAACGCGGCGCGCAACGGTGTAGGAGATGACGCCGTAGACACCGACCAAAGCCAGAGCGAAGCCGATGCCGGCAAAGACGGTCAGCAAGATGCTGCGCAAGCGTTCGTCGCCGAGAGACTGGGAAATGGCTTCGGACATGGTCGTGAGGTGCGTAACAGGCTGATCTGGATAGGCGGACCAGATTTGGCGAGAGATTGCCATGGCAAGGGCATCCGGGTCGGCAAGCGTGCGCACGAAGATGTGAATCGAACCCGTGCCGCCTTGCAGCATCGAAAGATAGTATTCGGGGTCCGGAGGGCTGCTGACGTTAATCTCGCGCACATCGGAGACAACACCGATCACTTCATACCATTCGCGGTCTCTTTTTTCGTCCTTGAACATGCCGATGTGCTTTCCGAGCACATTCGGCGAGCCCCAATATTGCCGAGCCATCGCTTCGTTCACGATGATGAGGCGCGGAGAGCCCTGGGCGTCGCGGTCCGTGAAATCTCTTCCGCTGAGAAGGGGCATACCGAGCGTTTGGAAATAAGAAGGGTAAACATAACGCGCTTTGGCATAGCGCTGTTCTCCAGTCTTGGGCGGAAGTGCTCCTTCAGCATCGAGACCGGCTTGCATCATTTTCATCCCAGTCAATAGGCCGTGATCTGAAGCGGTGACGGCAGCTACTCCGGGAACGAGCTGAACTTGCTCGACAGTCTGTTTCAGGCGCGCCACATATTGCTGCACAAATGCGGGGCCTGGATCGTCATAGATAGGCGGAGTCGGAAGATCGAAAGAGAGAAGGTGGTCGGTGCGGAAGCCGGGATTTTGATGGAGGAGGTTGTAGACAGTTTGCGTCATGAGAGCGGAACCGATAAGAAGAATGAAAGCCAGAGCGATTTCGACGACGACGAGAGCATTGCCGAGTTTTGATTGACGAGCGGTGCGGGCAGCGCCGAGATTCGTGCCAGTGCCTTCCTTAAGAGCTTCGTTGGGATCCATGCGAGCGGCACGGCGAGCGGGTGCCAGGCCGAAAATTAGGCCGGCGACGAGCGAAGAAAGCAGGGAGAAGAATAGGAGAGTGGAGTCCACGGAAATTTCATTGAGACGAGGCGTACCGGCGGGAGCAATCCTTCGGAACAACTCAACACCGCCGGCTGCCAGAAGCATGCCGAGCGCACCTCCGAAAAGAGCAATCAGGCAACTCTCCACCAATCCTTGACGGAGGAGGCGGCCGCGCGATGCGCCAAGCGCGGCGCGGAGAGCCATTTCGCGCTGGCGAGCGGAGCCGCGGGCGAGAAGAAGGCTGGAAAGATTCGCGCAGGCGATGAGCAGGACTAGCGTGGATGCCCCTAAAAGGATTAGGTAGGCAGTGCGAACATATTGCACGCGAGACTCGAGCAGCGGCTCCGCAACGAAAGTGATGCCGGATTTGAGAACGGGAGAGTCTTTGACGAGGCGCTGGGCGATGGTCGCAAGTTCGGCATTTAGCTGAGTGATTTTCTGGCCGCGCCGCAGTTTGCCAAGGAGTTGAAACATAAAAAATGCTGGTTGATGCTCGATATCAGGCGTAATCGCGACGGGGATCCAAAGATCATTTTTCTCGGGAAAATTGAAATTGCGAGTGGCCACGCCGACGACAGTGTAGGGCTGCTTATCAAGAACCAGAGTGTGACCAAGAATTGCAGGATCAGCGCCGAAACGAGTGCGCCAGAGCGAGTCGGAAACCACGGCCACAAAGTTTTGCCCTGGCTTGAGGTCGGCGAGGTTGAGCAAACGCCCTCGCTCGGCGTTTGCGCCGAGTTCTTCAAAGAAGCCGTCAGAGATGCTCGTGACACTCAGTTGTGCGGGAGCGCTTTGGCCCGTCAACGTTTTGTTCGATTGTGTGTAGACGGCTGATTCCTCGAGGGATGAAGCTTGCGAACGAATGAGCTGAAAGGCCGGCCAGGAATTCCCGAGAGAAAACGTGGGGAACATGGCGGTTTTCGTGGAAACACTTAGGGTGCGGGAAGAATCCTTAAAGGGGAGCGGACGAAGAATCGCGTCGTTGACGATGCTGAAGATGGCGGTGTTGGCGCCGACGCCGAGAGCGAGCGTAATGGCGGCAGCGAGAGTGAAGCCGGGATTCTTGCGCAACATGCGGGTGGCGTAGCGCAAGTCCTGGAAGAAAGTGTCGAGGAAATGGCCGCGGCGGGATTCGCGGGCTTGCTGCTTGATGGATTCGAGGCCGCCAAAATCGAGGTTGGCGCGGCGGCGGGCTTCTTCGAGGGAGAGGCCGGCGGCGATGTAATCCGCGATTTGGCGGGCGAGGTGATCGCGGAGCTCGGCGTCGAGCTGTTTTTCTGATTTTTCTTTGCGAAAGAAGCGCGTTAGCCAGTGCATTGTTGCGTCTCCTTTTCCGGCGCGGCGAGGGCGATAGTTTGTTCGACTTCGTCACTCATAGCGCAGAGCAACCATGGGATCCACGCGGGAGGCACGACGCGCGGGGACATAGGCAGCGAGCAGAGCTACCAACAGAAGCGTAAGAGCAGTGAGAGCATAAGTTGCGGGGTCGCCGCCGCTGACACCGAGCAAGAGCTTGGTCATGGCGCGACTTAATGCCCAGGCCGAAAAAACGCCTGCCAATACTCCGATGCTCACTAACGCCAGACCTTGGCCGAGCGCGAGTCTCAGAATGTCAGAGCTTGCAGCGCCGAGCGCGACGCGAACCCCCATTTCCTGCGTGCGCTGGCTCATCCCGAAAGAAACGATGCCGTAGAGACCAATAACTGCAAGCACCAGGCCCAAGAATCCCAATGCGGCGGCCAGAGTTGCGGCCAAGCGAAAGATAAAGAGTCCGCCAAGCCCTCGGACGATCTGCTGCATCGTGCGGACATCCACGATCGGCAAGTCTGGAGCCACGGCGCGGATCTGCCGTTGCACGCTAGCCATCAAGGATTCAGAGGGAAGCGCAGAGTGGACCTGCAAGGTCAGCAGGGAAGAGAAATTCTGCGCGAGAGGAAGGTAAAAGTAGGGTTGAGATTCGGGAGAGACGAAAAGGTACTGCCCATCATGTGCAACTCCGACGATCTCAACGAAGGGTCCGTCCACGTCCTTCCATCGGAAGCGTTTGCCGATGGGGTTTTCGTTAGGCCAAAGCTGTTTTGCCATCGTTTGGTTCACGATGGCGACCATTGGGGCGGACTCATCGTCCGATTCGTTGAAAGCGCGGCCACTTAGAAGAGGGATGCGCATGGTCGCGAAATAACCTGAATCGACGGCGTTGAAAGTAATTTGTGGCGGTTGCTGGCCAGCAGTAAGCGGGCGACTTTCCAGGTAGATGGGCACTGCGCGACCAGGAAAGCCGAGCGGCACGGCGGAAGCCAGACTTACCGATTCAACGCCAGACATCGAACGAATGCGACGCTCCAACTCACGATAGAGGGACCTCGCGCGAATGTCATCGTAGCCAATTTGGTGTGGGTCCAGCATCACATTCAAAACGCGATCCGGCCCGAAGCCGAGGTACATGTGCTCAGCATGCTTGAGGCTGCGAACAAACAGTCCCGCCATGATCAACAGGACCAACGAGCCTGCTACTTGTGCGACCACCAGCACGCTGCGGAATTTTTGGCGGCCGGTCCCAGCAGAATCGCTTCGTCCACCTGGATGCAGAACTTCTTCCGCGCCGGCGTTGCCAGCGCGAAGCGCGGGCCAGAGGCCGACGAATATGCCAGCCAGGATGACGGCCCCAAAAGTGTAGGAAAAGACGCGCCAGTCGAACTGGCAGTCCATTCTGTAAGCAAAATTCGACGTGGTGGTCACGGAGTGAAGAGCGGAGCCACTCGCACTGATGGCCCAATCGCCGAAAAGAATCCCCGCGATTCCGCCGAGTAATGCTAGAACGAGACTCTCTGTAATGATCTGGCGAATGAGGCGCGCGCGACCGGCGCCTAACGCGGAGCGTATGGCCAACTCGCGGCGGCGGGCCGTCGCGCGTGTGAGGAAAAGGTTCGCGACGTTCATGCACGCGAGCAGCAAAATGAGCGCGGCGAGCACAAGGAAAAGACCGGCGATGGTTGGAACGAAACTTGACACAAGAGGCGCGGGCCGAGCTAAGCGCTCTGGGATTACATGAATGGCCACGTTGCTGTTGGTCGATGGGTATTGAATGGCCAGGCGTTGAGCAATGACGTTCACCGCAGTGCTTGCGTGCGAAAGCGAGACCCCAGGTTTGAGCCTGCCGAGAACGACGAGACGCCGGTCATGCCGGTCCGTCCAAAAATTGTTGGACTGTTTGTCCATGGCCATGGCGTTCAACGTCAGAAAGCCATCCATGTCAAACGCGAAAAAAGTTCCGTGAAAATCCTCTGGCGCGACGCCGATGATAGTAGCCGGCTTTCCATTGACCGAAACCTGCTTCCCAGCAACGCCTGGATTTCCGCCAAAGTTTTTTCGCCAACAAGCGTTTCCAAGGACAACGAGAAGGGGTGTACCTGCGGCTTCGCCTTCACCGGGCAGAAAAAAACGGCCGAGTGCGGGCTTGATACTCAGAGCCGAAAAATAATTGCCGGTGACGCTGCTGTACGCGAATTCCGTGGCTCTGCCATTGGCACTAAGGCCGGCGACGGACAACCCATAGGCGAAAAGGTCTGAGAACGAATTTGATTGATTGCGGAAATCAACGAGATCGGAGTAAGAAAAGTTGGAGCCGTCGTGTTGTTGAGAAAATGCCAATACTACGACTTGTTGAGGTGCGCGCACGGGAAGAGGACGGAGGAGCCAGCCGTTCAGCACACTGAAAATCGCGGTATTGACGCCGATGCCCAGCGCCAAGGTGACGACGATGATTGCCGTCAGAGCGGGGGACTTCTTGAGCAGGCGCACACCGAAGAAGACATCCTGCAGCAAAGCTTCAAGGAAGTTTCCGCTGTGAGACTCGCGAGTTTGCTGCTTGATGGATTCGAGGCCGCCGAAATCGAGGTTGGCGCGGCGGCGGGCTCCCTCGGGGGAGAGTCCGGCGGCGATGTAATCCGCGATTTGGCGGGCGAGGTGATCGCGGAGCTCGGCGTCGAGCTGTTTTTCGGATATGTCTTTCTGGAACAGACGACGGAACCAGTGCATGGTAACGACTCCTATTCTGCTGTGCGCAAAATCAGGGCCACGGCGTCGGAGAGCTTTTCCCAGTAGACGAGTTCGGTTTCGAGCTGGCGGCGGCCTTTGCGCGTGAGCGTATAAAACTTTGCGTCACGGCCGGTGTCGGATTCGCGCCAATCGGCGGCGAGCCAACCGCGGTCTTCGAGGCGATGAAGCGCGGGATAGAGAGAACCTTGCGGGACCTGGAAGAAATCCTTAGAGATTTGCTGGATGCGTTGCGAGATCGCATAACCGTGAATGGGGCCGAGGGCTACGATCTTTAGGATGAGCATGTCGAGAGTTCCCTTGAGGAACTCGGATTTTTCCTGCGCCATCGGGACACCTAGAAGACCTACCGTTAAGCCTAGAAGTTCTACATATAGCAAAAATGGGCGAGATGTCAAGAGGTGGGTCAGCGGAAAAATTAGCGGCGCGATGACGAGTGACGAGAGAGAGCGTCAGGGCGCGACAATATCTTTGAGCTTGGGCTTGACCTGAATTGCGGCGAGGCTCGAAGCATCCCAGCCGCCGCCAAGAGCTTTGACCAAAAGGACGCTGGTAACCAGGCGCTGGCCTCGAATCACCGCGGCTTCCTGCTCGTTGTTCAGCAGGTTTTGTTGCGCGGTAACGACATCGAGATAGCTGACCAAGCCGCCTTTGTAGCGGTCCTCCGAAATGTTGAGAGTGCGGCGCGCAGCGTCGACGGCAAGCTGCTGGGTGTTACGCGCCTGTTCGAGAACGGTGAGGCCGGTGACGTCGTCCTGCACCTCCTGGAAGGCAGCGAGGACGGATTGGCGGTAATTCGCGATGCTCACGTCGTAACCGGACTTGGCAAACTCGACTTGGGCGCGGCGGGCGCCGCCGGTGAAGATGCTTTCGGCGACATTCGCGCCGATGGCCCAAAACGTGCTTGAAACGTTGGCGAGCTTCAAGATGTCGGCAGCTTGCCAGCCGCCAGAACCAAATAGATTGAGCGACGGATAGTAGGCCGCTTTGGCGATGCCGATCTGCGCATTCGCGACGGCCATCTGGCGCTCAGCTTGGGCGATGTCGGGACGACGCTCGAGCAAGTCCGAGGGAAGGCCCAGATCAATTGGCGGAGGCTCGGCGCTCAATTCCTTAGTAGGAATGTGAAAGTCTGGCGCGGGCCTGCCGACGAGGACGGCGATGGCGTCCTCGAATTGTTTGCGCTGCTGCTGCAAAAGAGTGGCTTGCGTGCGGGTGGTTTGAAGCAGAGTTTCTTCCTGGGCGACATCGAGGCCGGAAGCGACGCCACCTTTGTGGCGCGAATCCACAAGCTCCAAACCCCGGCGAAGAGTTTCCACCGTGCGGTTTAGAATGCCGAGTTCAGTATCGAGTTGGCGAAGAGTGAAATAATCCCCAGCGAGATCGGCGGTGATGACGAGACGGACATTTTCCAGGGCCGCGCCGCTGGCTTGAAAGGCAGCTTCGGCCGCTTCGATTATTCTGCGACGCTGGCCGAAGAGGTCCACCTCATAGCCTGCCGTGAAAGGCAGCGTGAACGAATTTTGCGTTATTGGCCTCAGCGCGGTCGTCGCGCCAATTGCCGGACGGTTGCCGGAAAGGCGCTGGCGTTCCACGCTGGGAGCGACGCCAAATGTGGGGAAATTTGTGGCGACTTGAATCGCGGCCGCGGCGCGCGCCTGGTGATAGTTGCCGGCGGCCGCTTGCAAGGTCTGGTTGGCGGCGAGGGCGTCTTTTTCCAGGCTGTTCAGTTCGTCGTCTTGAAAAACGCTCCACCACTCGCCCTTAGGAACGGCATCTTTCGGAGCGCTCTGCCGCCATGGCGGGGAAACGTCCCATTTGGCGGTGGTGGGCGCCGTCGCTCGCTCGTACTTGGGTCCGACCGTGCATCCGGTGAGGAACGAAACGAGTCCCGCCGCAAACAGCGAAAATACGAAAGAATTCTTTCGGAGCATTAATGCTTCGCTCCGGGCGTTCCGTTCGCGCCTGTAGCTTTTGACCGAGGCACCGGAAGAGTAGGTTGGGCGCTGTCTGGTTCAGCGGAACCTGCAGGTTGCGGCATTTGCTTCACGCGCACATCCTGCCCTTCTTCGATGGAGTCAGGCGGATTGACGACTATCCAATCGCTGGGCTGAAGGCCTTGCAAAACCTCGAGGGCGGTTCCAAAGTCTCGCCCAATCATCAATGGACGTAGATGTGTCTTGTGGTTGGCATCCACGACCACGGCGCGCAAGCCTTCCGCGCGGAAAAGCAGCGCGTTGACAGGAACCTGCACGCGAGAGGCGCCGACCTTTACCTCCAAATGGACTTGAGCATAGCCGCCGGGGAAAAGCTGGGCATCCCTGTTCGGCACATCGACTTCCGTCAAGAGCGTTCTGGTACTGGGGTCGATGGCCTCCGCGGTGCGGACAACTTTTCCGTGAAAGCTTTTCCCGGGATACTGCGTCAACTCAAGAAAAGCGCCGAGGCCTGTGCGAATCGATGGTGAATACATTTCGGGAACGCTCACGTATACGCGGATTGGGTCCGTTTGAGCGAGTGTGAAAAGCTCCTGTTGGGCGCCGCCATTTCCTGCGTTGATCAATGTGCCGATGTCGATATTGCGGCGCGTGATGACGCCGCTGAACGGTGCGTAAACGTGCTTGAAGGATTCCAATTCCTCGAGCCGCCGCACATTGGCTTCCGCAGATTTTACGGTAGCCGCTTTGGCTTCATAATCACCGACGGCGTTATCGACTTCCTGCTTGGATACGCCGTCCGTTTTGATCAAATCCTGATAGCGCGTCGAGGTAATTCTGGAAAGATTGGCGTTAGCCTCGGCAGTGTTGAGGTCGGCGCGAGCCTGAGAAAGCTGTTGATCGACTTCGGGGGTGTCGATGTCCGCCAAAAGTTCGCCCTTTGGGACGCGACTCCCAATATCGTGATACCACTTGCGGAGGTAACCATTTGTGCGGGCATAGATTGGAGAATCGACATAGGCTTGCAGAGTGCCGGGCAGGACCAGGTCTTCCTCGGCGACCTCGGTGGTCGGATGAATGACCGCGACAGTGGGAATGGCCAGCGATTCCGTTTCTTCCGCTAAAGCGTGATATTGCGCACGGCGCTGAAAGAGCGTGAACGCGCCCAGAATTACCAGAACAATCACGCCGCCGATTAAATAAGTGAAGAGCGAACTGCCTTTAGCCGGCTGCCGCCCTTCGTGCTCCTGTTGCATCTGAGATCCGCCTTCCTTCATTTTCCAGAACTTCTTCCAGTAATTCTTCCGGTATCTCGCCAGATCAACAAAATCTTTGCAAGCTAGGCTGCCACGGGCGACGGTGCATCGCCGCGGTGCCTTCTGCGCTCGCGCCGGCCGTGAATCATCGAGAACACGCAAGGGACAAAAAACAGCGTCGCAAAAGTAGCGAAAACGAGGCCGCCAATCACCGCGCGGCCGAGCGGAGCATTCTGCTCGCCGCCCTCACCGAGGCCGATGGCCATTGGAACCATACCGATGATCATGGCCAGCGCGGTCATGAGCACGGGCCGGATACGTACAAAGCCTGCCTGCAGCGCTGCTTCGCGCGCGGACTTTCCTTCGCTCAACTGCTCGCGTGCGAAGGACACCATTAGAATACTGTTGGCGGTGGCCACGCCCATGCACATGATGGCACCGGTGAGCGAAGGCACATTGAGCGTCGTGTGGGTCAACAGGAGAATCCAGCAGATGCCGGCAAGGGCGCCTGGCAAGGCGGTGATGATAATGAAGGGATCCAGCCATGATTGGAAATTTACGACGATCAACAAGTACGCCAGGATGATAGCGCCGAGCAAGCCGATGGCGAGGCCGCGAAAGGAACTGCGCATGGTTTGGACCTGGCCACGCACTTCGATGTGGCTGCCCCTGGGGAGTTCTTTCTTGATGCCGTCCACGAACTTCAGGACTTGGTCGGAAACGGAGCCCAGATCACGGCCGTCCACGGCGGAGTAAACGTTGATCATGGGTTGAATGTTGTAGTGAGAAATTTCCGCCTGACGCGCCGTGGAGGTGATGTCCACCAAATTTCCGAGGATTTGCGGGGGAGTGCCCGGCGTGGTGCCAGTCACGGGAGTGTTTTCGAGCGCTTGATAAGTATCCACTCGGTATTGCGGCGATTGCACAGCCACGTTGTAGTCGACACCGTTCTTGGGATCGAGCCAAAACGCCGGAGCAGTCTGAAAACTGGAGCTAAGGGAAACGAGAAGGTTCTCAGCAACGTCGCGCGCCTGGAGGCCGACGGATTGCGCGCGGGTGCGGTCCACGTCCATGTGAAGCGTCGGCTCATCAAAGGCCTGCTGCACATGCACGTCTACAGCACCCGGGATGTGCCGAATCTCGTTGGCGAGTTTTTCCGCCACTTTGTAGTTGCCCCGCTGGTCGCTTCCCGTGACTGCTAGATCGATGGGAGCCGGAGTTCCGAAATTCAAGATCTGCGTGACGATGTCCGCCGGCTGGAAAAAGAACTGCACTCCCGGAAAGGTTTGCGGCAGTTTTTCCCGCAGTTCGTTGATATAAGCGCTGGTTGGCTTCCCGCGTTCCTCTTTCAATTGCACGAGGATTTCGGCATCGGAAGTGCCAAACGTGCCGGAGTTGCTGTAGCTGAGGTTGATACCGCTGTATGGGACGCCGAGATTGTCGAGGATGGTTTGCAATTCACGCGGAGGAATGGTTTCGCGGATGACGGAGTCAACTTGGTCGGCAAGGCGGGCGGTTTCTTCAATGCGGAGGCCAGTGCGAGCGCGGAAGTGCAATCGAATTTGTCCCGCGTCAACCTTGGGGAAGAAATCTCTGCCGAGAACGCCAACGAGGCCGACGGAGAGCACACAGAAAGCCAGAAAACAGATTGAAAACAGCTTGGGAGAGTTCAGTGTCGCCTCAAGGCCGCGGTGATACCCGTTGCGGAATTTTTCGAAGTTGCGCTCAAAGCCTTGCTGGTAGCGGCGGAAGAATCCCTGTTTTTCGCCTGCGTGCGCTTCCGGATCGTATTCGTCTTCGCTGGTGAGGAGATACATAGCCATCGTGGGGACGATGGTTCTGGACCAACCGTAGGAAGCCAGCATGGCAAAGATGACCGCTTCGGCGAGAGGCACGAAAAGGAATTTCGCCACGCCCGAGAGGAAGAACATAGGAATAAATACGATGCAAATACAGAGCGTGGACACAAACGCGGGGACGGCAATCTGCTGAGCGCCATCCAGAATAGCCTGGACGGTCTCTTTGCCCATGGCTAGATTGCGATTGATATTTTCAATTTCAACGGTGGCGTCGTCCACTAGGATGCCGACGGCGAGGGCTAGCCCGCCCAAAGTCATGATGTTGATGGTTTCCCCGAGAGCGCTGAGCATCAGAATGCTGACAAGGATCGAAAGGGGAATCGAAATCGCTATGATCAGAGTGCTCTTCCAGTTTCCGAGGAACAGCAAAATCATCAAGGCGGTCAGACAAGCCGCAATCAAGGCCTCCCGCAAAACTCCCTGAATCGAAGCACGGACGAAAAGGGATTGATCGAAGAAGGTGCTGATGTGCAGGTTCTCGGGCAGGGAAGACTCGTAGTTCTGCAAGACTTGCTTGACGCGGCCGACTATGTCGAGTGTTGAGGCGCCGCCAGTCTTGTATACGCTCATGAGGGCGCCGCGCTGGCCGTTCACGCGGACGATGTTGGTTTGCGGGCTGAAACCATCCCGAACGTGGGCGACGTCTTTCATGTAAATTGTCGCGCCATTGACCGTCTTAATCGGCAGGTCGTTCAAGCCCTCGACAGTTAATGGGCTGCCGTTCAGCTCGACAGTGTACTCAAGCGTGCCGAGCTTCACCGTTCCTGATGGCAGAATCAAGTTTTGTGCGTTTATGGCGTTGACGATATCGACTGGAGAAAGTCCCTTGGATTGCAGAGCCGCGGAATCAATGTCCACGGAAATATTCCGTTGCTTTCCTCCGTAAGGATAGGGAAGTGCCGCGCCCTGCACCGTCGCAAGCTGCGTGCGAATAAAGTTGTTTCCGAAATCGAAGAGCTGTTGTTCGCTCAAACTATCGCTTGTCAGTCCAATCTGAATAACCGGGACAGTAGAAGCCGAAAATATCGAAACAAGCGGAGCGGTGGTGCCGGGTGGGAGAGATTTCAGGATCGTTTGCACGATGGCGGTGGTCTGAGCCAGAGCCGTCTGGATGTTGGCGCTGGTCTGAAAATAGATCTTCACGATCGAGGTGCCGTTGATGGATTCGGACTCGATGTGCTCGACATCGTTCACGAGCGTGGTGACGGCGCGCTCCGAATTCGAGGTGATGCGCCGCTCCATCTCGAGAGGCTCGAGACCGTCGTATTTCCAGACTAGGCTGATAACAGGGATATTTATGTCAGGGAAAATGTCCGTGGGGGTGCGATCGAGCACCACCGGTGTCAGCAGGACGACGACAAGAGCGAGCACCACAAAGGTGTATGGTCTCGCAAGCGCTAATCGGACAATCCACATAGAATTTCGAAGTTTCCCCTAATGCAAACCGCTCGCCCGTCGCCGGCGAAGCGGCTCCTCCGCCAAACGTCTATTGCCTTAGATTCCTCCCGGCGATTCTTCGGGTACGCCTCCACTCGGGCGTCACGCAACCTTGGACCGCCGATTTCTGCAAGAGATTGTGGCGAATCCGTCCGTTCCTTGGCAAGGACTTGTGAAGCTTCCGCTACTGTTGATCCGGCGTTGGAGTACGGCCAAACCGTTGTGACTCAGCCTGTTAGCGAACAGCCGACGCTGACAGGCTCCCATCTTAGCGCCTTTTTTGGATGTACATCCTTTGGCTTATGTCACACGCAAATTTTGGCCAATTTGGACTGGGGCCTTACCTCATCATGAAATGAATTGATGCGATGAATTAATGCATCTTTTCGGTATAGTCCTTCGTCATTAGAATCATCGCGTCCGGCCAATCACTGCATTTGTCATTACATGGCCTCAAGAGAAGGAGCCGACCCACTGTTTCCATTCGCAATCTTGCAATAAAGTAGTCAGCGGGAGCGCGCGCCTTGCGCGGCGTCTCGCTGGACATACGCCTGGGAACGTTCCGCCTCATCGGCCCAAACGGAGGGGGCAAGTCCACGCTCTTGAAAATTCTGGCGATGCTGCTCGACCCGGACATTGGGGCCGGAACACTCGATGGTTTGGACCTGATTGCGAACAAGGATGTCACGCGCCGACAGCCCCTGTTTGCTCGTCGCTACTTGTGGGTCATGACGAAGACGCCGTCCCAGTTTGCGGGTGGTTCCTCGAAAAGATAATCCTGGCAGCGCTTCCAGTACACGCGTGAAGGGCCGTCGTTTGGCCACCTGTCGAGCAAGTCTTGGCACGCTCTCTGCGCGGCTTCCCACCGTCGATTGCGGTAAAGTTCGAGAGCGCGTGCAAACATCGCCATTTGCAAGCGAACAGTTTCAGCTAAGCCGTTGGCCGCGAAATCCGCTTCGCGTCCCAATAGCTGGTAGATGGTGACGGGCTGAAGCTTGCCTTTGACACGCATCAAGTCCAGTTCGCGGAAGACGAAACCGTCATCCTTTGCAGCTTGGTAGGTGGTCTCGTTGACGATGATGTGCGTGCCATAATCTTTGTTCAGGCCTTCCAGCCGCGAAGACAGATTTACAGTATCGCCGAGCGCGGTGTAGCCGTAGCGCAGCGCGGAACCCATGTTTCCCACGCTTGCCACGCCGGTGTTCAGGCCGATGCCGATTTCGAGGCTGGGCTTGCCCTGCGCTTCCCATTGTTTTTGGAGCTCGCGCACCCGCTTCATCATTTCAAGCGCGGCGTTGCAGGCCCGCGAAGCATGGCCCATTTCTTCGAAGGGTGCGCCCCAAAATGCCATCACTGCGTCGCCGATGTACTTATCGAGCGTGCCATTGTTCTTGAAGACGATGCGCGTCATATCGGAGAGATATTGATTGAGAAAGAGGGCGAGCTCCTGGGCGTCGAGTTTTTCGGAAATTGACGTAAAGCCGCGAATGTCGCTGAACATGACGGTGATGGCGGTCTTCTTGGGCTCGACGAGTTGCGGATTGACGAGCAGTCGGCGAATCACTTCGGGGCTCAGATACTGGCCGAAAGCTGTGCGGACTTTGCGTTTTTCTTTTTCCTCGACGAGCGCGCGATAGAGCGAAACTAGCAGCACGTTGCCGGTGAGCGTCATCGCCGGGACGGTGAAATTTAGCCACCAGCCATGCAAAAACGCGCCGTAATCCACGGCCACAAGCGGGACCAACAACCCGGCCCCGAACCACATCCAGCGCGGCTGGACGAGGGCCATCCAGATGCCGAGGGGAATGCCGAACAGGAAGATGAGAAGCGCGTCGATCAGCGCGGAGCGAGCGTCGCGCTTGATGAAGCGATCATTTAGGATGTTGTCTATGGCGTTGGCATGGATTTCCACGCCGGGGTAGTTCGTGCCTCCGAATGGCGTAGCGCGCAAATCGCCGATACCAGTGGCGGTCGCTCCGATTAGTACCAGCTTGCCTTTGAAAGTTCCCGGGGTGAAGTTCTTGTGCAGAATGTCTGCGATCGAATAGTGATGGAAGGTTCCCCAAGGTCCCTGATAGTTGATCAGCATCTGCCCCAGGTCATCCGTGCGTAGAGCAAACTGCTTTCCGAAATCAATGCGCGCGATACCGACTGGGCCGTAGAAGAGATTTGTGTCCTGCCCATCCGTGCCCATCAGAGCGCGGGCGGCCATAATGTCGAGCGAGGGATAGAGGTCCCACTCGGCGGGATCTTCGGAGCGTCCGTACGGCAAGAGAAGTGTGGCGCGGCGCACGATGCCGTCCGTGTCCGGTGGCTCGTTGAAGAAGCCCGTCCAGGAACTGTCGCTAGACAGCGCGGACGTAAGCTTGTCAAGGTTGGCTTCGGCGCCTCGCGGAACGAGCTTTGCACCCTGGAAGATCTCCATCAGGTGGAGTTTGTCTTCCTTGCCGAATTGGGGACGAAGCGGATGCGCCGGTGGATACGCGAAAAACGCGATTTGATCGGCGTAGGCTTGCAACGTCGCATCCGAAACGCCTTCGAGGTCTGCTCGCGTAAAGAGAAAATAGTTGCCGAGGATGACCGGGCCAAAGCGCTTGATGGCTGCGGCGAACTGAGAGTCCGCGTCATACCTTGCAGCGAGCTGGCGCACCTCGGCGATCAGTTTCGGATCGACAGTTTCTCCAGATTGTTGACTCTTTTCGAGTTCATCTGCCAGCGCTCGGACCGGGGCGGCGCTTTGATCCGGCTTGCTGAAGGTAATGTCAAAGGCAGCGACCTTTGCGCCGTCTTCATGAAGGACGTCCAGCGTTTTTGCGAAATAGGCGCGTGAGAAGGGCCAGCGGCCCAGCACTTCCTGAGCTCGCTGATCGATATCCACGATGACGATGCGAGAATCGGGCGATGAGAATCGCTGTGGCCTATAGCGAAAACGCGTATCCAGAGTGTCGAGCTCAAGCCGTTCGGCAAGCTCCGAGATGGGAGTTCTTTTTTCCTGCAGGAAGACTAAGTAGTAGACGGAAAGCGCCGCAAGCGTGATGCACAGACTCAGGATGAACGAGACGCGGTGGCGCCACCATGACTGGAGAAGTTCGTAAAGGCCGAAGCCTCGCCGCTTCTGCCACCATCCGCCTGAGGTAGCCGCCATTTCGTCTCGCGCACTATTCGCGGTAGACGAAATTCATGCGAACGCCGCTGACCTCGATAACGTCGCCGTCGTTGAGGCGCACAGGCCCGGTGATCGGCTTGCCGTTAACGAGAGGCATTTTGTCACCGGGACCGATGTAGTAGCCGTCATCGCGCTGGTTGATTTGAGCCGCCATGGGGGGCTTGAACCAGCCTTTGACTTTTACAGTGGCCATCGCGGATTTGCCGATGACCGTCAACTTATTTGTGAGCATGTACTCTTTTTGATCGGTCCGCCCGCCAACGACGATGAGCGTGGGAACCTTGAGACGGCCCGATGCAAATTGCACGCGCTCGCCGGTGGCTGCGGCTTGCTGCAACATGTTTCGGCGCTCCTTCGTGTCCAGAACCATGGTTTCGTTGATGCGCGGAGCGCTGGCTTTTCGCCCGGTATCCCACGGAACGGGAGCGTCCCCGGAGGCATCCACCTTAATATGGTGTTTGCCGATCCAAATCGAGTCGCCGTCGTGCAACGTGGCGCGCTCGACGCGCAAATCGTTCACAAAGGTGCCATTGAGGCTGTCGAGGTCCTCGACGACGAGGCGCTGGCCCTCGAAGTACACGCGGGCGTGATAGTTCGAGACTGCCAGATTATCGACGGGCAAGTCGTTGTCCGGGGATCGCCCAATGCTTACGGGCCGGCTGCCCACAGGCACCTCTTTGACCGTCTTTTCTTCAAACATCAGGCTGAGCTTCGCCATCTCAGATTCCTCCTCTGGCGCCGTTACCGGCCGCTTTTTTCCGCGCCCCACGGCGCAGCCATGAAAACCATCCCCTGGATTCCGAGCCGACGCGTACGACGATGACGGTGATGTTGTCCACGCCGCCGCGCTCGTTGGCTAATTCGATCAACTTCTCCGCTGCCCTTGTCGGGTCTGTCTCTGCTTGCAACGTGCCAGCAATTTCCGGCTCCGTGACCATGCGCGTTAACCCATCGCAGCAGAGCATCACGATGTCCCGGGCAAACAAAGTGTGCTCTTCGGTGTCCACCTCGACGTCTGGCAAAGCTCCCAGAGCTCGGAGCAGGACACTTTGCATCTCGCTTTCTTCGGCTTCCGCTGCCGTGATGATGCCCCGGCGGACCTGTTCGGCCACTAGAGAGTGATCGCTGGTCAGTTGTTGCAAGGTACCGCTTCGGAGAAGATAGGCCCGCGAATCTCCGACGTGCGCGATGCTCATTCTTGAGCCATCGATCCATGCAGCGGTCAGGGTAGCTCCCATTCCGTGCTGCTCGGCGTGCGCTTCCGCTGAGTCAAAAATATTCCTATTGGCTAAGTGCACGGCGTTTGTAAGCCGTTTGGTCTTTTCGCTCCAGCTCGGCTCCGAGTTTCCCATCTGCGTGGCCGCGTGATCCGCCTGCGGGTCCATGCAGTACTTGACGATCGTTTCGACGGCAAGAGCGCTGGCCACTTCTCCGTGCGCCTCCCCGCCCATTCCGTCGGAGAGCACGAAAAGATTCAGCGGCTCGACGATGCGGAAGCAGTCTTCGTTGTTGGTGCGCACCCGGCCCAGATCGGTTACGCCGCCGCTTACGATCCGCACAAATTCTCCCCGCGCTGCTGGCAGTATGAATCCGCGTCCACACCCGTACCCTTCGACCCTGTTCTCACGCTAACAGACCCTTTCCGACTGCGAAAGACTGTGACGCTTACTGATTACTTGTTTTTTCGCCCCATTCGACGCCCGCACCTCCACAGGGTACAACTGAAGTGGACAATTTGTGTCCAGGTTTCTACCGAGTGGCTGCCAGCCCCGCGCCTCGCCCCTCCGGTCTGCTTCCGCTATAATCTGCCCGCGCGGAGCGGCGCCGGGTGTCCTACCTCATGGCCAGGGCCAAAAACTCGACAGGCAAGCGAGTTGGTACTGCCTCGCGGCGCGCAGGGCTATCTGCCGCACAGGCTGGACGGGAACTTGAGGAACTCAACCGCGTAGGCGTCGCGCTTTCTGAAACCCGTGACGTTGACCGCCTGTTAACGCTTATTTTGCTTAAGGCTCGCGAGATCACCGGGGCCGACGCCGGCTCTCTCTATTTGGTGGAGCGGGGCGTGGAGAATTCAGGCGGTTCCGCTTATCTCCCCGCAGAAGGATCGGGATCAGCGAAGCAGTTGCGATTCCGCCTGACGCAGAACGACAGCGTGCAGTTTCCGTACGCCGAGCACGCGCTTCCAATCACCGAGTCCTCGATGGCAGGCTACTGCGCACTGCACGGTGAAGTCATCGAGCTGGCGGACGCCTACCGCATCCCCAAGTCCCGGCCCTTCCATTTCAATTCCTCGTTTGACGAGCAAGCCGGATACCGCACGCGCTCCTTGATCACACTGCCGATGAAAAACGGCAAGGGCGAAGTGCTGGGTGTGCTCCAGCTCATCAACTGCAAGCGTCATCCAAAGGTAAGGCTGACGGATGCGAATTCTGTCCGTCGCCAGGTTCATCCCTTTCCTGAGCGCGCCGTGCGGCTCGGGCTATCGCTTGCCTCGCAGGCCGCCGTGGCTTATGAAAATTCGCAACTCTACCGCGACATCGAGAATTTGTTTGATGGTTTTGTGAGTGCTTCCGTGAAGGCCATTGAGCAGCGCGATCCAACTACCTCGGGGCACTCTCAACGAGTTTGCCAGATGACGCTTGCACTGGCTGAAGCGGTTGACAGAGAGCCCCAAGGGCCGTACGCGGATTTGCATTTTTCCCGCGAACAGATGAAAGAGCTGCGCTACGCCGCACTGCTTCATGATTTTGGCAAGGTGGGAGTCCGCGAAGAAGTCCTCGTCAAAGCCAAGAAGCTCTACCCGCTTCAGTACGCCCGCCTGCTGGATCGCTTTGACTACATCCGGAGAGACATCGAAGCGCGCTTCGCCGAACAGAAAATCGAAGTATTGCTGGGGCGCACACGCAAGGAAGCGGAAGCGCGCGTGCGAATCAAATTGCTCGACGGGGAAGCCAGCCGCTTGCTCGCCGAATTGGACCTCTACGTCGAGTTCATCACGCGCGCAAATGAGCCAACGATTCTCCCTTCGACGGAGTTTGAGTTGCTGACGGAGATTTCTCAAAAAACCTACCGTGACCCGCGCGGAGCCGAGCGGCCTTATTTGACATCGGAAGAAGTGCGTTATCTTTCGATTCCGCGCGGGAGTCTCGATTCAAACGAGCGGCGCCAAATCGAATCACACGTGACGCATAGCTTCAATTTTCTGGCGCAAATCCCGTGGACGCGGGAGTACCGCGGCATTCCTGAAATTGCGCGCGCGCACCACGAAAAACTCAACGGCCGGGGCTACCCGAATGGCCTGACTGCTGCCGAGATTCCCATGCAGGCCAAGATGATGACTATTTGCGATATTTTCGACGCGCTCTCCGCGGCCGACCGGCCCTACAAACGCGCCGTTCCGACGGACCGGGCCCTCGATATTCTGAAACTCTGCGTCCGTGATGAAGAGATTGATCCCGAATTGTTCCGCGTTTTCCTGGATGCGCAGGTTTACAGTTGGGCTTCTAATCCAACTTAGTGAACAGAGCGGAATTGATCGACGATTACCTATTGGATGCGCACCGGCACTTAGGTATCTCTCAAGGTTCTTGGCTCTCTTACAATAGCCATAGGGCGGGCTATGTGGACCTATCTTCTTGGACCGTTTTTATCACTCTTTCCTCAGCGGTGGCGCAAGGCGCTGGCATCTTCCATTGACATCCATTGGCGCCCGGCGACAATTCTCAGCGGCCTGGCGGAAGCCATACTTGCTCTCGTCGCGCTCCTCTATTGGTATTGGTACTCCATGTCCAGATGGATTTCCCAGCTCTTGGATGCGGCACTTGCCAGCAAAACGGCGGTCGGAACGACCGATCACCATATCGCCACCGCGGCACTAATGATATGGTCCACCCATCCGTTGACGTGGGTAATTGTTTTCGTCGGCATCGAAGGCACGGCGCGCTTCTGTGCTGCACTCACAGACACCAACCTCGGGATCTTTCCTCTTTACCTGATTGAAAAAACATTCTCCGTGGTTTTTCGGGTTGGCCAGGCTGAACGCCCCAGTGCGGCTAAATTCTCGCAGAGCCATGTCACGTCCTATGTTGGCGCCATCCGCGACAAGGTTGCGACGGCCCGGCCTTCGCAGGTCCCTGATGAACTTTATGTGGCTAGAAACGCTTCCGAGGAATTTCTTGAAATTCGAGCAAGCCGCGCCAAGACGGAATGGACTCCGCCCCGGGTGGTTCGCTTCGAAGATCACTACTATCGGCTGGAAGAGTGTTCCCGAGGGGCTGGACCGCGGCCCTACGTCTACAAATTGCGGCGGCTAGCGGCGGGAGTCCCGGGCCGAACCGTGCTTATTTATTCTCCGGCTGAGGAGCCCGTGAAAGCGAGTCGTTGAAGCGCGAGGATCGCAGGCTCCGATATCTTTTCCATTGCTCCACACGCTCAGCCTTTCTCAGCGCCTCGAGTCTCGACTACAATCTCCCCATGCCTCTTCGTTGGCTGTCGCCTGGTGTCCTCGTGCGAACCTGCGCATTGACAGCCGCAGTCACGGCACCGTTTTTTATCGCGCACGCTCAAAAAAAACCGCGCTCGACGGCGGGACGTATCCTGCTGCTTCCGCGAACCATCGTATCGGGAGATCGCGCTACGCTCGCGGTTCTGGATGCGAATGGTCGCCTGACTCCCGGCGCCACGGTCCTTTTTTCGAATGGCGACAGATCGACTACGGACGAGACGGGCCGCGCGCTCTTCGTCGCACCTCTGAATCCAGGCGTTATTCTCGGTTCCATCGAAGGCCAGCCGGGCCGCGTTCCGGTAACGATCTTGACGCCGGCCGAGACCTCCGCGCCGCGGCTGGAAGTCACGTCCATCCCCGAGATTGCCTCTCTCTCCGACCGTTTCGAAATTGCCGGCCGGGGATTTTGTGGTGGTGCGGACGCGAACCAAGTCACTATCTCGGGCGCGCCAGCGTTTGTGCTTGCATCGTCGCCGACGTCACTCACAATCATGCCGCCAGCGGACTTGCAGCCAGGCCGCGCTTCCGTCGACCTTGCTTGCAAAAAACAAAATGGGCCGCCACTCGAAGTTGTCTTCGTGGCTCTTGAATTGGAAGCGGACTCTTCGCCGCTGGCGCCTGGCGTTCATCGCCAGCTCAATGTCCGAGTGCGCGGCACAAGGGCCAAAGTCAGATTGGAAGCCAGGAATCTGGCCCCGGAGATTGCTGAACTGAGTGGTGGCAATCCGAGCCGCGTAGTCAGCTCGGGCGGTGCGGAAAACGTAGCTCAGTTCGCGGTCGTAGGCCGCAAACGAGGAAGCTTTTTGATTTCGATCCATCTCTTGTCTCCCCGCGCCACTCCGCGCTAGCGAGCCGCTGATTTACGAAGCGTCGATTCGTTCTTCCGGTTACGGGTTTGTGCCTCGTCCGCTGTGTTACATTTCTTGTTTGTGCTTGGGAAGTTACATCCGGAGACGTTTATGAACGCAATGTTTTTCATCAGCGCCGGACTAGCCCTTGGGGTCGGCGCTCTCCTGGGATGGCTGTTCGCACTATCGCGTGCGAATCGATTGCAAGCAGAAGCCGCCGGGCTCTCCGCTCAGCTCAGTGAGACGCGCAAACAGTTGGATGTATCCCGCGGCGATCTGGACAAGCTCCGAAGAGACCTTGCGGCCGAGCAGACGCTCCGCGCCAGGGCGGAATCTGATCGGCAAAACGAGCGAGCCAATCTCGAAGAGCAAAGAAACCTCCTGAGCGAGGCTGAAACCAAGTTTCGAGAGGCTTTCGATTCGCTGGCAGGGAAAGCCCTGGAACATTCCAGCCAACAGTTCTTACAACTCGCTCAAGAACGGCTAGCGACGCTGCAGAAGCAGGCTTCCGGGGAACTTGCTCAGCGACAGGAATCCATCAAGGGAATGGTTGATCCGCTCCAGAGCCGGCTTACGGAATTGCAAGTGCATCTCCGCGAATTGGAATCGAATCGCCAATCGGCATACGGCGAACTGAAGACGCAAGTCCAGACACTCGCCCAGACAAACCGAGATCTACAAAAAGAAACGGGGACGCTCGTCAGCACGCTTCGGCAGCCCCAAGTCAAAGGCCGATGGGGTGAGTTGACCTTGCGCCGAGCTGTCGAGCTAGCGGGAATGTCTCCCCACTGTGATTTTGACGAGCAGGTATCCGTGGCCGGAGATGAAGATGAGACACGCTTTCGTCCCGACCTCGTAGTGCACCTGCCCGGAGATGCAAACGTCGTCGTGGATGCCAAGGTTCCCTTGCACGGATTTCTAAGGGTAGCAGCCGCCCAAACCGAGACGGAACGACAAGCTGGACTCGCCGAACATGCGCGCCTCGTCCGGGACCACGTGCTTCAGCTTTCCTCGAAGGAATATTGGAAACGTTTTGACCGCGCTCCGCAATTCGTAGTGATGTTCGTGCCTGGCGAATCTTTTTTCAGCGCGGCGATGGAGAGCGACCCGGCCCTGCTTGAGGATGCAATGGAAAAGAGGGTGGTGTTGGCAAGTCCCACGAACTTGATGGCTCTCCTGAGGGCGGTGGCGTACGGCTGGAGGCAAGAGCAGATTGCAGAGAATGCACAGGAAATCAGCGACATCGGCAGGGAACTATATGACCGCATTCTAAAGTTTCTTGAGCACTTCAGTGATGTCAGAAGCGGTCTTGAGCGGGCAAATAAGTCCTTCAATAACGCCGTAGGTTCGTTGGAGGGGCGTGTCCTGCCGTCAGTTCGAAGATTGAAAGACAAGGGAAGCCATGCTGCCGAATTGCCTAACCTCGAACCCTCCGAGACGGCCTTGCGCGCGCTAAACCCATCCTTGAACGAAGGCGAGAAGTAGATTTCTTGAAACGAAAAAGCGAAGGCCTCGAATAGCCGAAGCCTTCGCCGTCTTTAACCCCTGACTCTTGGTTTTCAGGTCTCTTCTACCAGGTTACTTTCAGCGCAAATTGGAATTGCCGCGCATCATAGGCGGCTGTCGGCTGCCCAGCGCTGCAGGTTGTGCCCACAGAAGGGTCGCACAACTGGTTGACCGCGGTGATATTGGTTCGGTTGAAAAGGTTGAAGGCGTCGGCGATCAAGTCTAGCTTGATTTTTTCGCCGACAGGGATTCGTTTGGCCACGCGCATGTCCCAGGTGAACCAACCGGGCATGTTGAACGAATTCCTGCCGAGATTCCCAACGCATCCCGCCCCGGCTGTGGTGAACCCAGGCACAGTGAACTGCTCACCGCTATTTGTCGAACAGACATTTGCCACCACAAATGTGGTCCCCGGTATATACGGCGATGTTGTTCCGCCGGCTCCGCCGGTCGCCACGGATGGGCGCGCTTGCGATGCTCCCAAATCCAGTCGAGTATCTTCACCAGTGATGACGTCAAATGGCCTGCCCGAGGAAACCTCGATAATGGGCGAGATCGTGATGTCCCCAGCAAGATTTCGCAGGAAGCTGTGACCTTCCGCCGCGGCGGGCGTCTGGTACACCGCGCTGGTCACCCAGCGGTGACGCTGATCATTGACGGAATTGGAGCGCTCGAATTGAGGGAATCTGCTGTCCTGCGGTTCGAGAGTGGATTGCAAATCCGTG